>JAAUYG010001333.1_pt1 | contig 20341 bp, 12 predicted proteins | sample 7278091 | NCBI WGS metagenome assembly JAAUYG01 (sample SAMN14350201, study PRJNA611818) | marine sediment metagenome | isolation source: surface marine sediment (0.6m) | place: French Polynesia: Moorea | collected 2018-08
ATTGCCATACTAACGTGAATAGTCGCGTTGGTTCAGTGTAGACACGAGATATATGTTATTAACACACCTAGCATAACATTGAGTATAGTAGGATCATGATTAAAACTGATATAGCTATGTACAAAATTACTATGTACAAAAAAAATAGTGTCAAATTGAATTTAGGATAATAAATCATTTCGCTAAGCATAAATGCAAATATTTAGCACGCAAATGCAATAACGACTCTGCAATCCAGAGCCAAATGTGCAAGTGCAGTTTTCAAGGAATTTCCGTTGCAGCATTAACAAAGTTAGGAGTACAGTTAGCAAGAGTTAGCCATAATGTTCAGCTCGAAGTCGCACTTTGTAGCAAAACACAGGGAAATCATAAATGTGTGGGGCCAAACATTACTATATAAAACTAATTAATGATTGCAGGAATTGTTTAGCTGAGCCAAAGACTCGAATGCGTGGACTCTTGTCTTGACAGAGTCGTTTAAGAAAGAAGTGTAAGTCTAGTCTAAACCAGGCAGAGACTTTTTTGCAGATAACAGAACTTCCATATGACCGTCTTTAAGTCTAGCCTTTGTGGCGATCAGATGAGTGTGTGTCTTGGGCATCGAGTCCAAGTAATTTAGTAGTGGCGTCTTGCTGTCAGTACTGAGGCATTGTACAGCAGCAATGCTGGCACCATTGTTCTGGCAAGATAATGCTAAGAGATCTGTGTCATGCAACCTTGCTTTATCAGTACGTCAGTTGAAAAAGGCACGCCTGTAACTTGAGATGCAAGGACAGAATCGTCCTTGTGTGCTTTGTAGATAAAGCAGTCATCGGTTGCAGCAAGTATTGCGCATCCGTATCGGTAACGTCAACTGTTTGGTTATTGCTGGCGTCTGTTACGTCTTTTTTGCAGCGCTTTTCTTAGCGAATCTATAGGCGACACCGTGCCTGTCCTGAGAGAGTTCTGAGAAAACACGGCTTGATCCGGTTGATGTGATGAACACCATGGATTCTCCCCCATGTCATATAACGTACCTACAGTTGGTCACTCATATTGATGACGTTTGTTGAGTACCTCGTTTATTGTTCTTGACCACTGAATACATGTGAGATGTAACTGAATCTCTTCGCTTATTGGACATGTCTCTTATAAACCCGAGGAATTGATCTCCATAACTTAACGCTAATAGTTCTGTCTCTATCTCTCTTTTTCTCTGTCCGCACCCCCCCCCCCCGAATCTAAATTGTTTTTCTCTTTTATACAAAGCCTCACAGGCCTTGTCCAGTCACTTGCTATTGCAGTGACGTGGTCCAATCAGATTACCGGATTCCCAGGCCTGCCTGCTGTCTAATTCTTTCTACGGCTGTCGACAAGACCACGTGACTATCTCATTACTTGATACTATAGCACTATGATACTAAACTCATTACTATACATACAACATTGTATGACAGTAAGTTTAAAATCTTAATGCGATTATTGATGTGTAAGGCCTAGATAATTTTATTTTGCTGACATAATATATCTCGGTTTTGGTCGTCACTAAAGGAAAGAGACACATAAATGATATCTTTTTTCGACAAGAGGTATTTGGATGAGGGCTGAGTTGGTCTGATTAAAATATTCATAATGAACCCTAATAAGTAAGAAGTCTACAGAGTTTTAAATAGAGCACTTCCACGAATATATGCCAAAACGTTGCCAGATATTACAGACAAAAAAAAAGTTAACATCAATTAGGTTATATAACTGAGCTTAATTAATCCACCTTTTCAACGATGTTGGTAATAAGATTTTTTTCTTGCATTTTTATTGTGACTTCGGATGGGTAAAAAAAACTAAAAGGTAACATTAATTCAAAAACTACTATGTAATACTTCTACACTACCTGCAAGGCTTTGTCAGCAGAGCTATGGTTGAGGAGTGGGCATCCGTCATCTGTTGTCTTCCATTCTGTAGAACCCGGAAGCCATCAAGGAAATCAATAACCACTTTGAGCAGAAAGGAAGATATCTACCAATGGCTCCAAACCACCTTTTGTTTTAAAAAAAAATTGATGTTTTAATATAATTATCGATTTGTTTTTCTGATCTTATCATTGGACCCTATTTGAGCAATAATTTCCAAGCTCTATAGTTTGCTCAATCTGTAGGCTGTAGCTTTCAAATGGTATAAGGCTCCAGGTGGTGGTTCCCACACAAGTTGGCTGGAGATTTGATTGTGAAATTATCAAATTTTGTTACCGATTTGTTTTTCTTATCATTAACACGGAACCCTATAACAACAACAAGCGGCCCAGGAGCCTTGACGTCCTGCTTGGTCATTTGCTAGACAAAAGAATACCGGTAAGGTATGAAGTTAGCGGTACAAAGGTCCCTGAAAATTTCTACAGGTGCAAAATGAGAAATTGATGGCAAATTTTGGAAGCAAAGTTGCTGCAAAAGCAATGTATATTGTAGGCAATGGCAAACCCAAATATTGGGACAGTATTTACCAGGATTGTAGAGGAGATTTTAAAATTTTAAATTTGCATTTGAAGCGGTCTGTTGACATTTGGATCAAGCGTATGGTCAAGGTCCCTGAGCCTCTTCCTTGGTCGTTGCTGAGCTTCTCTAAGGGCAGCCATGAATGTATGCATTATGATGTACAAAGAAACTGGTCCCAGAATTGACACGGCGTGAAACGAACGCACTGAAACAAATATCTACCAAATAACTGTTGTTTGGACTGTAGCGTGGATTCACTGTGTCAAGTGTATTTTTTCTGCTGAACGCCTGTGTAGACGGTCACGGAGCACCTTTATACAAATCTTTTGGGATGGAATCATAGGGCTCTACATAGGTCCAAATAATGTATGCTACATGTATGTCACAGACACGTCATTTTTTATTTTTCCCCATGTCCCCATGTCACCTTTATAAGACCTTAACGTCACTTTGTACGCTTTATATAAAAGGCCACATCAGATTTCTACAACTTTTAAAGTGGCTGTGTCGCACTTCGTCTTTTACCCATGTGGAGCCCTACATCAAGGACGATGAGCAGAGGCGGGGGAATCGCTGGCACGATCCGGCACCTTTGCCGGATCGTGTCAGCAATGGCATGGCAAAGGAGGCACTCTTCAACGAGAAAACTACACTGCACGGCAGTGAATTTATACATTTTCTTATGTCGCACAGATCCAATGCAACGCCCTTGATTCATCAGCACAACATTCTCAGGATCAGAAACAATTCTCGTCTAGAAAACACCTGGAAGTCGACAAAGTTTATTTCTACCAGAGATGGTATAGGGACTTTCCCTATGCCATCTCTGTTTCTACGCTGGAAGCATTCAGAACACCGCGCTTGGTATGATCGTGAGTGCTCGTCTCCTCTCGCACATCTTTATATTATTATATATATTTTATTTATGAATAGTCTAGAGGTTTACAACACGAGTATTTCAGGTTAATGTTCACCTCTTTAACACACAGAGCGGTGTGGTGGGTCGGTGGAAGGAATGCCAGCAGAGTGGTCAACGAAATAAGCAACTAACAGGTAGATCATACGCCGAAGCCATGTGTGTTTACAATATACATGATATTGTTCCCGGGATATTGCGCCACCACATCAAACAAGTACAAATTTACATCGGGCGGTAGCAGGCTTGAGCCATTTAGTAACAATCGATGCAATTCAGACGTGGATTGACGAGTAGGAAACAAAAACATATTGGTTAGGACGATTTCTCAATATCTGGAAAAACCCTGGATAAAAGTGTGGCGGGTGGGGTGGCCGCCAGGGCCGGTCAAAACGAGAACGTAATGATGAGTATTTTCAGCTCTCATATTGCATAAAGGACACGTAGTGTCATTAATAACATATTTCGTCTCTGAGCATTTAAAGCACTGAAACCCATCCGCATTCTTGCGTGATGAACAGATGCTCGGCCTAAAGTTTTGTTATATAGGTTCGGCAATTCAGATAGCTTACATACTGTTGATAAGAAGGTTTGTCTTGAAAAGTTTATTACCGTTAGATTTTCTGATAGATTCTCTGAGATTTAGATCCAGCTAGTACCAGTCATATATAATAATACGAACAACAACAACAACAACAAAAAAAAAAAAACGAATTCTTAATATACGATTTCTTCGTGTGCGAAATTGAAAAGTTATCCCCTCCTCGGAGAATGTGCCGGGTGCACTGACTCACAAAAGGCGGAAGTACTGTAGTTGTTTAAGTATTGAGGTGCAGGACCGTGAATTGCAATCTGATGCCTCCAGGAAGTAGTAAAATATCAGATATATATTACAAATGACAGAGTGTAAACAAAATTATATATTGCCTGTTGTACATTTGCAATTAACCTTCGTGACTAAACTAAGTTACTTGCGACAATTACATTTTTGTGACATTTTAAATTATTCCATGTGCTGTATTAGTCGGCGGCCTAGCTTCGCGTAATGTACCACATACCAAGAAAAGAAGGGTCGGGTGACTGGGAAATTAACATTTTGTAAACATTACTGACGTCAGGTCTCTTCCACAGTTCAGGAACCTGAGACATGTGGTTTGAGGCAATCCCAATGCTCGTTGTTTGGCACATCCTTTTGAGGTTATTTTTAACACAGTTCACCGATATTAAGCAAGAGATTAATATAGACAGTCACTGCTGTACCAGAGGTGCGCTTGCACTCCGTTATAGTTACCGAAAATATATAATCGTGTTGTATTTCCCTATGAAATGTCGAGACCCAAAGAACGCATTTAGGAATGCCTACTTAGTAACAGCTATTAGGGACCACCCACCTAACCCCAGGGTATTTACATTGCATCTCGTGTACAACAAACTTTAGACGGAGATCTTCGCCAATGCCTAGACCAGAGCGGGTGACATTCCTCAAACAGCAAACAAAATATACCAAAACTATTCTGCCATCGAACCCCGGTAACTCTTTTGTGTGCTAACACATTGTTAGAGAAATGGGTTCAGGTAAAAGCATTTTTTAAAGTATTTACACCTTTAGCGCACTGTGACGCTTAATTTTATACATAAACGTACCTAGAGGGTATAAAATATTATCTCTACAATGACATGCTTTCAAGTCTGAATTTATTAAAATTAACGTTTTAATTCGAGTAGAGCAAAGGCAATTTCAAATGTGTTGATATACCAGCGGCCCTTAGTGGTAATGCTATGAACTTTGCTGAGTTATACATTAAATCTTTAATCCTTCCGTTATTGGGGCTTAGCCATGGTGTAATGGTTAGAGTGTTGGACGTTAGTACCCTTGACTTGGTTGGCGTTGGTGTGACGATGGAATATATCTTAGGGTACTGGGTACGAACCCTGGATGAAGGCATTGTTCTTCCTTCTTTTTTTATTTTGTTTTCTCTCCCAAAAATTTTTTTAATTGACAAAACACTTGGTACTTGATGTATATATATTTGTTAATTTATAATGTTCACCGACCCCTTTTTCAACAGTAGACCATGTTTTCTTTCTTGCGTGTATGTGTGTGTGTGTGAGGGGGGGGGGGGGCGTATTATGAATACTGATGCCACGACCCAATTGCAAGTATTAATGACATCCCATTCTAGTTCGATGTACCCCAAGCAAGACGTTGTACTCGCGGATGCAATTCCAGAATGGGGTTCACATCCCTAAAGAATTAAGATTGTTTAGTTGATCATATATTCTGTAAGTATAACCAGGCCTATCCTCACATTATAAGTTTCTAATCATAAATATACGAGTAGTATTGGATGTTAATGAAAAAGAAAACTTTCCTTAAAATTAAGAACAAAAATGTTCTGAAACAAGTTCAAGAAACATTTGGCTGGAGATGTGATGGACGGGTAATGTAGGTTTTATCTAAATTTGTCTTAATTCTCACAGCATTTGACTGAAAAAAAGTCGCATTGTGGATGAACGGTCTCAGTCCAGGTTACTGCTGTTCAAGTAGCTACTTAAAAACATTGATATGAAACGTGGTGGTCGGAGTTTTAATGTTTAATGGGTGGGTCGTCTTTTTCGTGCATTTACTGTCATTCAGTACCGATGAGCGGTTTCAGAAAACTGTTGTTTGTTGCTCAGCATTGCATGCATCGCCTACTGATGAACACGAACACAGGTAGTCACAAACAGTGCTCATAACAAGGTGTCGTTGCCGACCGCCAGCTACTCATCACATCTACCGCTACCTAGGGGGACACAACGCTCCAGATCCTTTTGTGGGTTTTTTTATCCATTATACGTTCCCTTCAGGTTTCCTGTGATGCTCCAAACCAAAAGCGAGAAAGAAAAAAACAGGTTTGAAATTTTGCAAGTATTTACAAATGTAGTTTGATTAATTTTATGGACCAAGGTTTAATTTTACATAGTAGTGTTGGACCTCTTCATGCTGATTCAGTTAGCTGATGTTAGTTTCCATTTGTGCTTTGACAGTTTGGGGCTTGAATCCCAATTGACTGCAACACTACGTGGGTGTCAAGATAGACAGAAAGACGGAATTAAGAGTAATTGCAGCTATTGTCTGCTCCTATATATAGGGGCACACTTCCATAGCGACTGTCTGCTACAACGTATAATAGCAAAATAGGTAGAATTGTCAGCCCTTGGCGGGAATGTGTTTTTCCGGACATATCCGACAAAAAACTAACCTAGGCCCGAAAGGTCAAAAGTGTGCAAATGGTTGGCAATGGTGTAACAATGCGTGTTTTTCCCTGGGGAAATAGTGCACGTCTTTGACACTGGATTACCATGATTATCGCTTCGGAAGGCGCAGGCACACCCAGAAAAAATGGCCAGGTCGTCTCGCATTTGCAGGAGTCACTATGATGAGCCGAGAGCAGCCGAGAGCGGTCTTCGGCTCCCGAATGGAACCGACTATTTATTTGGCGATTTTGTGGCGAAATAACTGGATGGGCACGCTAAAACAGTTCACCGAGAAGGTTTAACTTCACACCTGCCTTCACTTATGTCTGTGTGTCTGAGAGGTCAAATGCTAACTTCAAAGCATGATTTATCGCTATACCATACCCCTTCAATGTTGCTAGTTTGAACACAAGTCACTCGCATGAAATGACGTATACATATTTAGGGAAGCAATGTGTCAGATCCTAGTGAGGATAATCATTATTTTGCTACTGCATACAGTCGCAAACTTAGTGATTGTAATCGCTATGAAACTGGCTGCTGAACATTGTACATGTCTGCGCTCTCGGATTTAGCGATTCTTTTCGCTATGTAAGTTTGCTACTGTATACAGTTTAAGAACTTAGCGATTCTAATCGATACGTAGATTGGCTCTATATATTGTCTCAAAACGATTGCAATCCCTATGAAATTTACCTACTATATGCAAAAGGAAATATAGCGATTATATTCCCTATACAAATTTGCTACTACATGCGATCTCCGACTTAGCGAATATACTAGATACGTAATGTTGACACTATACTGTCCCATATGTATGACTTAGCGATTGTACTCGCCGTGTAATATTCTTACTACATACTTTGAGAGTGAGTGACCACTGTTTTAAGTCGCAGTTGACAAGTTTGCAGTCTTATCGCGACTTTGTCCATTGAGCTTGGTAAACAAGGTTTTCCAAGCTCAATGGCTTGGTCTCTGAACAAGGTCGTGTTTGTATGTGCATGGTGTGTATGTACTAAACCCTCTCTTGTGCTAGTCCGACCAGCGGGGCCAGTCTTTATAGTGCTAGCCCACTGAAACACCAGGCCACGGGTAAGCGGTGATGTCCCAACCCAGACCATTATCCTGACTCCGAGCCAGGCAGTCGGTCTCTAACTCCTTTACGCTAAGCGCTAAGCAGAGCAGCAGAACCTCAAATTTCAACGTCTTTTGTTTGACGCGGCCAGGGATCAAACCACCAACCTACCGCATGCGAACGCTCAACCACTGCACTACCCGGGCGCAGTCACTACATACAGTTACATAACTTGGCGAATAGATTTGCTACGATCACAGAAGCAGACGACGGCTATATAACTCATCCGTTATATAGGGGAGTTGAAATTCGCTACTGCTGCAAGTCCAAACACATCCGTTCAAATCCAGAATTGGGCACTTTTCATCTTTCCCTTCGCTACCCTCCGGCTACTTGGCTCAGTTGAGTAAGTGATCATTTGTGCAGAACAGGGACATAAATAGGCCATTTCATTTCGATTCACCTTGTTCACTGCTTAAAAGTTGTCGATCGTTTATTTTATTTAATTGTGAGTGGACGAGCCTTCGAATAAACTGACATTTTATGATCTTGATATCTTCAACATCATGAAATAAATATGCTTGGCTTTTCAGCCACTCTCTCTAATTTTGTTTTATTCGTCTGGATATCGCCACATTTTGTGTGAGATTCAATGTCTTCCATGTTGATTATATGTCGTCTGTTCGTGTATTATTAGCTAACCGCACAGTCTTCATTAACTCTTAGAAATGTTTACATTTATTACATTTATGTGTGATGTACAAATTTAATATAGAGAGTGTTTATGACATATCATCAGTAAGATATAATCGAACTCATGTTACTTTCATACGAGACCTCATTTATCTGAGAGACGATAGTTTTATAAACCCCCGTAACTACGATATCCCTGTGTGCGACATACAGGAGATACTGAACTATATTTGCTGCTCTTGACATGTAAATAATCGTGAATTTTTCTGTTCTACTGTTCATTGTGTACTACGTGTACGAAATAAATCTATATATTTGTGACATTATTCATAACGATAGCAGACGTATTTCTCTGGCTAGGCATGCTAAACGCACTCCATGAACTCATTCACCAGTTGCCAGCCGAACGTTTTTTTTTTGTCTCTCTTATTGTGCTTACATATTTGTAATTGTTGTGTAATCCCCCCTCATCTTTGATCCCAACACATACGTTGTCTGTCAGAGAAAAATTACTTGTAATATTTACTGCGTTAGTGGAGCCTATAGGACCTCCGCCTTCCGCTACAGCACACTTCTTTCGACTGCAGGACCCCACACGGGAAAAAGTCTAAGGCGGCAGTAACAATATCCCCCAAAATCACTTCTTGGGGCGGGGATAACTACCGCAAGACGGAAAGCTAACCTAGAGCGCTTTTGCTAAAGGGGTTGTGCTTCTCCCGTGTTGTCGGTCTTTTAGGCGATTGTTTTATCCGCTGTGGAATAAACAGGGTTCTCGGTGTCGAAAGGAAACAACAAGAGGCCCCTTAACCAGACACTTAGCACGCCCTGTCTTCTTCTAACACCTGCTTCAATCGTCAGCGACGACCCAGGGCGCCACCATGTCTAGTTACTACACTTCCGCTGAGCTCTTCCTCAAGAAGGCAAATATCCATTTGGGTTGTTTCTCTTCGATCGCTGGGCTCAAACCGCTTTAGTGGTCCTTGAATTTAATATGCAGAGGGAAGTGGCGCATGCGTGTCGGGGTGTGTGGTCGAATTGCATGCTGGGTCGTTACCTAGGGTTTCTTGATCTTGAATGACGCCACAGGGATCGAACTATATATACTCTATGTGTTAGGAGCGTTCATATACGTGTTTAATGAAAACAAAATAGTAAAAAAATGCAAAAAAAATTACAAAACAACAACAACAACAACAACAACAAAAAATCAAGTAAGGAAGCAACAAACAAAAAGTCAGCAAAACAAACAGACTGACAATCACATGCAAATGTCACAAATTAAGTACACCCAGCAAATCATGCAACCAAAGGACAGAATGATCGAGGGAAAAATTATAAATATATATAAAATATGACCATGATCCCGCTTACACTAAAGAGAAAAGAGAAGGGAAGAGAAGAGAGGGAAGATGGCAAAGAAATGAGAGGAGGAAGAGGAAAGAGGGAGAGGGTAGAGAAGGAGAGAAAGAAGAAGAGAAGAAAAGAAAGGAGAGGAACAGAAGGGTAGGATAATAAGAAAAAAGGATAGGGAGAGATGTAGAAAAAATACAAGGGGAAGATACAAAAGAGGGGGAAGGACGCAAGAAAAGGAGAAGGGAAGAGAAGGTAGGGGAGAGGAGAGGAGAGGGAACAGAAGAAAAAGACAGGAAGAGAAGAAAAGGAGAGAGAGAAGAAAGAGGAGAGGGAGAGAAGAAGAGGGAAATAAATGAGAGCCGTTTAGCTGTTTAGGTGACCGCCGGCCCCTTTTCGTGGATATTCGTATGCACCAATTGTGGCTGGCTGAACGTGTAACAATGGGGCGTCAAACATTTTGAGATTAGTCTTGTCACTCGAGATCAGTCATTTTTGTTTATATCGTAATCGTGAAGTTATAGACCAACTGGTTCATTATTTTCACTACTGCTCCAAGCACAAGAGCACATGAGAATTAGTTTGGACAACGGTGGTTAATATATTCCACGTTAATTTTAGTGCACATCTGTTGAACTTGTGTGAATCCGAACTGACGGAACTATTATTGAGTAAGCCACCTTCCATTTTCAACGAATGCCGAGGGAAATCTACGCTCCTGTATGCCAGACTTCAGTATATGAGCCAATGCTCCGTTTCTGTTGATGAGATGAGAAGTACGTCCTTAGGGGGTTACGATCTGAATTTTTTTTTCTTTGTTTTTCTATAATTTGATTTCTTCTACTTTTCGTTTTCCTTTCCATTTCATTGTTTTGTTAATCTACATCATCAATCCATCCAGCAATTTAGTATGATCAGATCGATTAATTCAAGGACAAGGCAAAGCTTGGCAACAAAACATCCAGGTTTATTCAGAACAACTTTCGCATATTATACCTAACAAACAGACCTACCCTGGCGAATAACACTGATCTGCGTAGAGATCCATTGGAGACACCATTTTTGTTGGAACTTACCGTTCCACTCAAGTCACTCAGATATAAAGTCGGGCACATGGTAACCATGGGGATAGATCAGAGAAAAATCAGGAACATGGGAACCATGAGGATCGATCAGAGAAATACCAGAATAAAGGGGTCTCTTGTTTAACAATTCTGGAAGTAAGGATCTATTTTAAATAATTTAGGAACTGCCGACGTATTTCTTAACAGGTTTTCTCTACAATAACAAAAGCCACACACACGACATCCTTGCAAGTTTTCACTGAAGTTTTCTGGGATGGAACAAATAGTGTAACAATCGACAAACTATGTTATTACACTTTGTGACTGACTGGAGTTCGCAACAATACACTTACGTCTAAGTTTTGAGTTGTCACTAAATAGGTGATTGGCTACAATAAATCTGACTTTAGTCAAAATTTAAACTTGAGAATTTTCGAGAACCCCTGGATATCCCACATTTATAACTAACATCCTGTGTTTGTGAGGCGGTTCTCGACCGGAACCTGGTCGGTACCTGAAATATTGGTAATTGCTCAAGGGGTGACTGGTAATGGAAGTAGGCGAGTTTGCTTGGAACAGAATTAATTGCCGCATTTTCTACTGCACTCCTGTGATAATGCCCAACCTCGTGTGAACAATAATTACAAAGCCTGGTTTCGAAGAAGGAATGAAGTGATTGACCTGATCTCGGGTTCTGAAAAATACTTCATTCCAGAAGGAATGAAGTGATTGACCTGATCTCGGGTTCTCGAAATACGTCATTCCAGAAGGAATGAAGTGATTGACCTGATCTCGGGTTCTCAAAAATACTTCATTCCAACGTTTCACTTAAGTCAGATGCTTACCCAATCACATTGCTTTGACGTAAGTAAAAACTTGGACTTAAGTATTTTCGAGAGTTCCCGCCCTGAACCTAGAACAGAATTGCTCCAGACTGAGTTATCTTATGCTGAATTACGCAGTCACTAGCGATCGATTCTACCGTACTAATATTGTAATTATTACACGTTATCCCGTTTAATAAAAACAAGAGATACAACGACCTTCTGTAGTGTCACCACTAGGAAAATATCCCTATCCTTAAGAATAACTATCTCATGAAGCAATAAACATTCTGCTAAATATACCTCACACAAGCACAGAAAGGCTACAGCAAATAGGATCACTTTGCTTCGCTGGTGAATCACATTCAACCAACAAATAACTTTCACTCACTCTGCAGACTATCAAGTTTGAAAGCCAAGTCACTTCCAAACAGATATACATATTACATTGTACAATGTATGCTGCAATATTTTAATATAATTACAGTAACTTACATATCACTCGTTCTGTTCTTACTCGCATTAACACATTCTGTTTGGATAGTATAAACTCAATCAGTGCGATCACTCTGCCGCAGTATAAAAGCAGAGTGCTTGTACCCAGCTAGGAGTCACTTTCTCGGTAGCCCATCTTTGTTTCGTACTGTCCAATGGCAACTGCAGTGGTGCTCTAGATTGCCAAGCCACAATACGTTATCGACTTCAACACGTTCAACTATTTAACCGTTCGAACGTAGGACAGTCACAGTTCTGCACACAGCATCTCACTGTTAACACAGCACCGAGCCCTGGTTCCGGGCCCCTGGTTGTCTTTCTGAGTTGTAGGTCACATCCGTAGACTCTACAGTTTGTCTGGCGACACTGAATGACACCAGCATGGGTTTAATGGCTTACTGCGTTTACGACACACGACTTCTTCAACATGCGGGGGTGGATGGGGGGGGGGGGGACTCTGAATCACTGTATGAAACACATAGGGACAGGAGAAATAGAAGTAGTTCACACTCATCACCTTGATGAGCAGGCCATTGTCGGTTTGGGCTCTGGGGGAACTTTGTCGCATTCCATTTGTCACAGTCAGAGTGTCGGCGATCCTCGGGAATTCTTCCAGAATGTGGTTTATATGTACATCTGATCCGTGGCCTTCCGAGTCAATAAATATATACACCTATGACCTGGGTGCGCTGCTTGAAGCGTCACTGGCACTGATCGGCTGTGGTGTCACACGAACTACACAGCGTTCCACTGGCCTCGACATGGGTCACTCACACACAGTCACGCATTCTGTCCGAGCGCGTCCAGCTGATCTCTGATATACATAGCCGAGCGATCCATTGAAGCATCAGGCCCAGAGCTCGATACCTATGCTGTAAGGGTTCTTGCTCGCCAAACCAGGCCAGGCTTCAATGGGGGCCTGGTCATTGATAAGTTACGTACGGTAACCCACGCATTCACACAGCATGCACAGAGTGACCCTTTCACTTGCACACCGTCACCCATTCTGTCCGCGAGCATTTCTCGCAGACGACGTAGCAGCACCAGTGGAAGCGGCAGCGACATCGCTCCGTGCGGGTGACCTTCAGAGTGTCATAGCCACGGCCACAGCACAGAGTCCCACACCCCGACAGGGAGTCGCCGGTCCGGTTACACACCCGGCCCTTCGTCCCCGGGGTGTTCAGCCGGGGAACGGCGTCACAGAAGTTCGGAGATTCCTCGAAATAGATCATTTCGCGGCGTCGGATCAGGTTCTGCTTCCTCATGGACCGGATCGCACCGCGAGCTGAATTGTGGTTTTCCACCTGAAAACATAATCCCACTGGGATGAACACTCAGACATGGCACACAAATTGGATTGAAACAAAACAATGGGGGTCATAACTTAAGTTCCCGGCTTCCTAAAAGGTCGAGAGGCTATTCTCTAAAGAGTTATGTATAGACGATGCATACGGTGGGTGATTTGGGACATCCGACATTGTTGCTTAAATATTATTTTCCCAAGATGGCGAGATCGCATCGCGAGATTTCGAGAGAAGATGTCTCGATGCTGTGATGATGATCTCAAGATTTAGAAATACATGTAGCATATCGATATCTGAAGATAGGGTACAAAGAGAGCATCTCGATATCACGAAATCGTCATCATTATTATCTCGGGATCTTGAGATACCATGTTTATAAATCTTATGTTGATCCATAGAGAATGAGCTCGTGATTTCGAGATAACGATTTCGTGATCTCGATATACTGTTTCGAGGTGTATTGTGTCGACATCCTATACTGAGATCACCATCTCTGAGATTTCGACATCTTGTCTCGAGATGTGATATCGTTATGTTGAGAGAATGATATTTAAAGAAACAATGTTAGATGCCTTAAATCTGAGACCGCACATGCACATGGAGACCTGTAAGCCCCGAGAAACAGTCTATAGATGGGTTTAATTAAATTTAATGCGGTTGCTTCCTACCAGAAGTTTCGCCTGATGGTGGGTTGGGATACCGTATATATTTTTCATGAATGTCTGAGGGTTTTTGTACTATGTGGGTTTGCTCTGGGTTTTGATGGTTCTACAACTCAGGTTCAAGTTCCGTTATATGTCATTACACATCATAATTATTTAGACCTTTTAGGTACTACTACTACTACTACTACTACTACTACTACTACTACTACTACTACTACTACTACTACTGCTGCTGCTGCTGCTGCTGCTGCTGCTGCTACTGCTACTACTATTACTGCTACAACTAGTGCCACGCGGTACCTCCGCACCCTTATCATATAACACACCTAACCACGGATTGTGTCTTCTCCGGCCAGTAGTCTGAGTAGCCACTCGAGACTCACCTTGTCTCCAGTTCCAGGTGTCACAACCTTGTCCAGGAAGTTAAGCCTGGGATAATCCACATGCTTCAGGCACCACTGTGACATGTTACAACCCCAGGGATATCAGTCACCGGGGATGACACTGTGTACAGTCGTAGGACAACAACAGGTCGATAAGCCTGACATCCAGTGTGGTGTGAGAACACCTAGTACGCCAAGCCGAGTGTGTGGGAAGCTCTACAACATGTAGTACAAAACCTATTTTGTATTCAGTGGTCTTCTGATAACCTTTCATAGATAAATGTGAACTAGGGTACATGTCCAGTCAGTCAACAGACCATGTTAGCATTGACAGGTCTCAGAATCCTTTTGAGCGCGGTGCTGAGTGTTCATAGGCCGTCGGCTGCGGATATCGGCTGCTTCTATGGTCCCTGGATGCGGCGGTGAACCTCAGCCTATCCCGTAGACGTTTGTAAAGGCATGGGTGAGGATTGCACAGGGATCAATTCTTACCCGCTGGGAACAAAAACTTCATCAAACATAAACTGCACTCTGGGTCGTCCTGCCGTGTCACTGCAGTGATGTCCCTGTGTGTACTCAGGCGAATAGCCGTGACTGAGGCACACACAGCCAAATACATGTACCCCAGCCAAAGCTTTTGTTTGGGACAAGTACTACGGATGATACTATCGCAGTTTTTATGATTATCGGGCAAGGAAACTGTTTTTTTTTTTTTTCCTTCAAAGATGAGACAACATTCATGAGACGCGACAATTTCTATGCATAAGCCACGCACATCTATAGAAACAAGCCTAGGTCGACTCTCCAACCCACCTACAAAAATAGCCAGAATGTGGTTAAAACATAAATCACCACGCGAGAGAAAAGCCCAACTGCTGAACAATTGCCAGAGTGCAGGTCTACTGCATTTATTAAATAGGCATTTACATATATCTACACGTTGAATGATGGGGTCGCCTCGCATGAAGCGTACAGCTGGCTTCATATACATCAAATGCCGCCAATTCAGTCTGACAAATGCCTATGGACGTATTGAAGTTCGTGTCTGGTCGGAGCGCAAATCCATAATATTGGGGTCTAAAATTGGTGTTCCTCCGGGGTGTTCCTATATATTTGCAACGGAACAATATTAAATCTTTCACCTAATGTAGTATAATATCCATGCTTGTAAGCAAAGTACTAAATAAAAATAATTACCTAAACATAAAGTTTTTATAGAAAATGCCTAGTAACGTGTCCACTGGTGATTCATCTGTATACTGGGAGTATCGAATTTGACCATCTGAGAAAGAACAGGCCTGCATAAAAAAAGAAACTATACTGGCCCAACGTCCGCCAGATGAAGAGACGAAGTACTGTAGTAGGAAGACCAAACGGACAGGTAGCTATGCAGATTCGATATGTAGAAAGTCAAATATCCACGTACATCAGCCGACAGAAAGCAAGAGAAGTAACAAAGATACATTTTATGGACCGGCCATGTTGCAGTGACGTGTACAGTGTTGTGCATTAAAATTATGTGTATTAGAAAGTTACGCCTTTATGGATTCGATACTGTACATGATTCCCAGATGACACGAATTTGCTAAAAACGTCGGTCGGATGGCACAGTAACATGAGCACCCCAGCAACCCTTCATTGTTCCTCGCAGAGAACGTTTCTGGATCTTTCTTTCTCTTTCCTTTATCGGGGCCTTTATCGGGGGAAGATGACCAACAATAAATCGGATATCTGTTCTATATCTGTTCATGCCAAAGCGCCTCTCGACGCGTTTGGTTGTGGGCGTAACCATATGCTGTAGAAAGCCCTTTATATTTCCCTCATTACATATTTGTCAATGCTGCAAGCCAAATGCGACTCGACAGCGGCAACATTTGTACAGGTGACATGTGCTGTTGTCTTCCAAACATATCACACGATGGCACACAAGGAGCGATGTTTGCTTAAAAATACATGTACCAGGCCGCACAGTGTAACAAGATATGATAGTGCAATATACACCTCATCGGGCTTCATCCGTTTATACTGGGGAATGTGTATACACACCCGGGTATACACAACATACAAGCTCGCTGTTTCCGAAGGTGTGCCGTTTCAGACAGCCGCAGGAAATGCAGTAAGACCAGGGGAATTTATTTTAGTTTAGTATCGACTTCATGAACGTATGACAAGAATCAACTAAAGTGCAGTAAAGGGTATTGAAAAACTTAGAAACGTAGAGTTTCCAAGTTTCAGTTTAAGTTTGCACAACAGTTTAAAACTAGTAGGTGGATATAATTTTGAGATTAAATGTGTGAAAGATTATTTAGTAGTTCAATTAGGAGCAATGCAAAATTTAAATTTAAAAATTTTATGTCAGTATATATTTCATACACACAAAACATGTAAATATATATGTGTAAATTAAATAGCGAAATGCTTGAACTAAGGTCATGAAGAGGTACCCTTTGTAGAGATTTTCCGTAATGTTGACAAACTAATTGGGGGCTGGGGTGGGGGTGGGTTACTGTCTATACTGGAGAAAGTTGGAAGGCTGTGATTTCATTTTGTGTACCAGTACTTAGTCAATTGTAACGTCCATATATGGAGTGTGAAGTGGTGTACATGTATTATTATTATTATTATTATTATTATTATTATTATTATTATTATTATTATTATTATTATTATTATTATTATTATTCAACATTTACAGAGCGCCAAATCCATTTAACAATGCTCTAAGGCGCTGAACATGACTTAGGTTATATTATAAAATATATTATGTACTACATATATGTGTGGTATGTTTGAATAAAAAAGACTAATGTCCTTACTTGCTGGTTTTTCTCTTGGTAATCCTTCTATGTGGAATAAAATTAAGCTCGCTTCTACTGTTTTTATGTCTCAAAATATTTTTCACCATGTTGGAATTATTCGAGCATTCTTTTTAATGATAAAAAGCAAAATAAATACATAAATGCATTTACCCTATACATCTATGAAAAGAGGTTTAGGGTTGGGTTTTATCAACTCCTGTAGTTTTGAAGCGAATCCATCACATTGCAGAAATCACCGACCACAATTACTATCGAAACCGGCGGAACACCTCTGCCCATGTCTAAATGAAAAGGGAGACGAAAGACCACCGGAGATATGAATATGTAATGGGTCATAATACACGATAAGTGTGTCAAAATACAAACATCATATACATATGCACCATATGCATGTTCTGCTCCCGGTATTCTGTTGCTTCGTCAAAGTAGGTCCCTCCACCCACCCACCCCCACCCCCACCCACCAATACCAACCAATACCACTTCGATGAACTCAAAAAAAACTATACGTGTATTATTCTCGTGGACAAATATGATGTCCTCAGTGTTGCATGTCTTGCTTCAGTCCTACCCATGTAGGACAATATTGACCATGATCAGACAGCCTCGACTTGCTAAATAAAACGCACAGCTTGTACACCGTTCCGACAGGAAAAGAAGAGAACGAATGCATTTATACTTACATTTTACTTTAAAGAATAAATGTATGTACATCGTACATAATCTGTTGAACGTTAAAATACTATAATTTGAACATTTACAAGACTTTAAAATTCTTGGGCAAGCAGGCCTGAACATGGCACTATGATAGGAACCGCCCCTTTTACGTTGAACGAATAAACATGCCATCGGGATTAAAGACAAACATTAAGCTCAACTCGTCAACCCGACTGCAGCACCGAAGAACCGAACTGGCATATATATCAGGTGCATGTGATATACTGACCACTGTCACAGGCCAGTAACATATCATCAATCGTACCAAATTTCTTATATACTTTGACATGGAACTTTATACGCACGTAACATATTGCCAACTTACGTACATATAGATTGTTTATGTGCACACCTTGCCACATTAAGTAAACTCCTTGCAAAGATTCCGGCGTGCATGCTTTGTACTTTTTACCTACACGCACCGGCCTTGCAATTTTAAGCACACAGTTGTCATTGTATATACATATGGTGCATTAGTTTATATACTCACCCTGTTTACACGCAGCCTTACCTTACAAAGTAACCGCACATGCATTGCCGGTTTCTGGATACTCACCTTACCAGATTCTGGAACGGGTTTCTCCAGAAAGTTCAACCTCATATAATTCACATTTTTCAGACACCAATGAGACATAGCGTGCGACTTCGATCTGGGCAGGCTGGCGCAGATATCCTCTCCTTGGACTGAAAATCCTTCACGCTGCAGACCTATGAAATCGATCACAGACTAAGTCAGCAGTATGCTTGATTTCCTTCCATATATGTTCCACCAATCCAGGCAAAAAATCCCCCGCTTTGTAGTGAGCTCAACGTGCCGAATACAGCTTGAAGCTATATATGGAACCGTCACATATGGAAAGAAGCCTAGAGCCGACGATAATCGAGGCCAATATAGCTAAGGGCCTTCTGAAGTTTGCCCAGGTTTTCCCGGTGCCATGATACTGATAAAGACAAGGGTTGTGGCCAAGTGGTCTACAATTAACGCTACTTACTACTGCAAGGTTTCGTGTAGAGATGAAAGTCGCCGTCCAGGGTCATTGTATAAACAGATATGGCTTACGTCTGTGCATTGCTGCGAAACCATATAAGGACAGCGTAAAGCTACTAGTCCCTGGTAATGCAGACCGTACGGTACTAGCTTAAATGCAGTCTGGCCACTATTCGCTAAATGGAAATGATAGATCCATGATACAGAAAAGCCTAGTACCACGTTCCTACACACGTGTCGCTTCCATGCATTGCAGCACATAAAACACTACCAGTTCAGATGACACTGTTAACAGATAACCCAAAGAGCTCATTAGCTTGTAACTGTCATATCAGCATTATCAGTAAGAGGGGAGTCTCAAGTCCAAGCTTCGTGACAGGTTCTGTAGCGGGCCGGATATACTCGTGTGGGTCTCAGGGAGCGGTCTCGGTTCAAAACCATGGGTTCAAGATAGATACCGCCCGGTAAAGCGTGGCGAGAACAGGTTTGCTTGCAATACTTATAGTCACTGCATCTGAGAAGAAGAAAATGAAAAAGAGACAAATAGTAGCGTTTAGAAGCGTCCCACTCATATTCTAAATCCCTCACATGTAATACCTGATAGAGCTGGTAACCGATTACATTCCAAGAATTCAAGTTTCATTTCCAGAGTTTTGTCGATGGACAGAAACTAAAACTTTGTGCGATCTCATGGTGTATCCATCACACAGTTATGTTACGCCTTTTAGCAGTGCTGCTTCTGTCAAGATGCTTAGTGCCTTTCCCTTCAAGTCGATTTCTCCTTAGTTTAATATGCACGTAAATGTAGAAGACAGAGCGATTTAAGAGCTGCTTGACCTTTTGCCATATGGCTTTATGGCTAATGGAAAAGGTGACTTATCGCCAAGTGTCATACATTATTTTTGAAATTGGGCAGACAGCCAAACAAGGTAATACCTCGATGATTACCATACTTCCCATAAAGTTTGGTTTTGAAATTGGATGAAAACTGTGAAAACCTTAGCATTGGGAATTTTGAAAAGTGCACCGAATGACCCCAAACTGCACTCAAAGAACCAGACATGAAAAGTATCCTACATATGCACTTCCAAAGGACCCAATCTACCAGCCGCTTTCAAGATGTTGTACATTAATTGTAGGGTTTTCCCATTCACTCTCATGTTAAAATTTCAAAGTGCTTCAAAATTTTTTAACACTTGGCCGATCCAGTAAAACCGCCCCTGCGTAGCACGGTGGTTAGAGCATCCGCTCGGGGTGCAGGAGGCCGGGGTTCGATCCCCGACCGCGTCACACCAAAGACGTAAACACTGGGAGGTTTGCGCTTCTCAGCTTGGCGCTTGG
>JAAUYG010093501.1_pt1 | contig 20283 bp, 20 predicted proteins | sample 7278091 | NCBI WGS metagenome assembly JAAUYG01 (sample SAMN14350201, study PRJNA611818) | marine sediment metagenome | isolation source: surface marine sediment (0.6m) | place: French Polynesia: Moorea | collected 2018-08
GTGGGATTACGGCGTTTTAGGGGGTTTAACGCCGGTTATTAGCTGGTGCTGCATTCTCTGCTACGACCATGCAAAAGTTAGGACCTGATGTGAGCGTAGTTAAAAGCAATTGTATAATTATAATAATAATAACATATATTTATTATGTTACTTCCATCTTTTCCAAATAAAATGTATTAAAAAAATAATAATAATAATATATATTTATTCGTACTCAAAGTACACAACAACACCTATCACACAACTTGGACTTTAATGATACATCACATATGTATAAGAAAGCAAAAATACATATTTAACCAAAATACATGATCCCAATATTGACTTTCATGTCATCTCCCTACATTTTTTTAGGGGAGGACTGGAGAAAAATTTAACTACCTGGTACAAAGAACTAAATGTGGGACATATTTTTATCCATACATATGGATAGCTTTTATATCTGTAGGAAATATCATTCCAGATATTTATCAATGCTCAAATTCCTAAGACACATAAATTTGTATATGTTATCACTGTTAAGATAAAAAGAAAGTTTAAGTAAGAATTTTATGAGGTAGAACTATAAACCTGATTTAAATCTTAGTACATTTTATATTCAGGATGTGAAGTACTGGTATCATGGTGTGTCAATGTATTTCATGTTTACCTTTCGCATGATGTCACGGTGCGCTGAGGAATGCTTTGATTACTGGTACTTTAAATTTCTCTATTATTTTTCCATGATTTTCTGTTTGAAGTTCTTTAAGTACTTTAAGTTTCTTTAAGTTTTAAGTACTTTATTATTTTTCCATGATTTTCTGTTTGAAGTTCTTTTTGAAGCGTGAGTAGACCACAAGTACGAGAAACACTTGTTTCATCCGTCCGCCTGCAGGAATCAGTATGCATCCTTTTATGTACCCTGGACCCAGAACAAAGTCATACTGTATCCATGTATTTATGGCAATCATAATGTGTCCATGGGTTTGAGGGAAAACAGAGGCTGAGTCATTATACAAATGTAGACCCATGCAGATACATTTAGGCAGCGCCCCAAACCACAATGTAATTTCCTAGTATGCGTAGATATGAGGGATTCCTATAAGTGGCATTATCATCCTCATTGAGCATTTATTTTACTTCTCATGTGACTTGCTGGTGGTCGCTCTTTACCACAAGCAACAAAGTTCATACAATAGAAAAGTCAGAAGTCAAATGAAAACAGTTAACTACAACATGTAGTTTTACCAATGCTGAGACTGTGTATTTGTATAGCTCTTCCCGAACTATAAATATCACAAGATCGCAGATGACAGAGTGAAAGTACTGGCAAGAGAGTCCAAAACATGGTGGATGAAGATCAGGGAGGCAGTGGAAATAAGAACACACCAACCAAAGATGAGCAGGGACAATGGATACGACCTCCCGGCCATATATGACAACATCCTACACCGACCCTCTCAGGGCATTGAGAGGGCTCACATGATGTCACCAACCCTGAAGAAGGCCAGTGACGGCCAAAAGCTCGGGAAGACCTATAAATATGCAGTCTCATCGACGGTAAAACTTCACGTTGTTTAACATTGCTGACACCAAAAACAGCATCAATGGCTGTAGTTCATGACAAGTTGTCGGCAGCAAGTGGACCACAGAAAGTAAGACATAGCATCATAAGGTTAATTCGGAAGATTTCAGTAAGTCCCTGCTTTGAGATACTGGTACTACCTTTAATATGGATGACAAAGTAGGATACACCAAACAATCTTTTGCAACAGATCAACAAGGAAGAAAGAGAGAACTGTAGATAGACACTAAAAAATGTCGTGTTTCTCAAAGCAGGGACTAGTGAATAGCAGCGAAAAGAAACCCAAGTCACCCCACTGACTGACTTACCTTTCACAATGAGTTCCGCGGCACTTTCCTTTCGTCCTTTGTCATTTTCAGCCTCACAAACATAGCGTCCCGCATCTTCCTCAAACACTTCTGGGATGGTCAGCTCGACCCGATTGTTCCTGTACGTGATCTCAAAGTCAGCGCCAGCTGTGATGGGTTTACCACCTTTGTACCAGCGTATGGTTGGCTCTGGCTTGCCTTTCACCATTCCACTGAATGTAACTCGAGTGCCTTCTTCTGCCGCTATCGTCTTTAGTGGCTCTATGAACTCGGGTGGAACCATGACCTCCATTTTGACATCCATCTGCTGCTGGAATGGTCTGATCGGTGCCGGCGGCGCCGGTGCCGGTGCTGGTGGCTGTCTTGGAGGTTGTACTTGAACCGGAGCCTGTGGTCTGAATATGGCTGGTTTAGGTGGTTCCACAGGTTTGGGCTGTGGTGGCGGCTGAGCCGGTTTCTGTATCTTCTCCTGGAAGGTTGGTGAAGGTACTGGTGGCTGTGGTTTGGGTGGTGCTGGTACCACAACTGGTGCTTTCTGTACGGGTTTCGTCATTTCGGGTTTAAATGCCTGTGGTGGTGGCGGTTGTACAGGTCTCTGGACAGGAGGTCCTGGGGCGAAGGCTTTGAATGGAGAGCCTGTGGTGATACGCGGGGTTTCTGGTGGTGAACCCTCACCTGGAATGGCCTGAGCAGCATCCACTACCACCAACAGGGCCGAGCAGGTGGCGCGGCCTGTGTCATTCTCAGCTACTATGGAGAATCGTCCAGCATCCTCATCAAACACCTCAGGTATATAGAGGGTGTGTGTGTTACCTATGCTAGAGATCTGGTAATCTGGTGACACAATGGGCTCATTGTTGAACAGCCATCGTACCTGAAATACAAGAAATGACATAACATAAGCAAACATAAATATTCAGTTGTATAAAATATGTGATTAACGTATACCCATATGATATATATTAAAATACAATTAAAATTCCAATATCTTCCAATCACTTCCAGTACGCATCCTTACCCTTGGTTTGGGGTTGCCAACGATCTGGACCTCAAACTTGCAGGGGTATCCCGGCTGTGCTCTCATGTCCTTGAAGAGTGACTTGAACTCAGGCGGTGTGTGGCCAGCGATGTTGGTGGTGGTTACAGTGGTGTGACTGGTCTCCACCAATCGAGTCTTCATCACATGTTTGTCGCTGACCTGTTTTACGAGGAGTGAAGCGTAGCACTTGGCTTCTCCGGCATTATTGGTTGCTTTGCACATGAAGTTGCCGGCATCCTCCTTGAACACTTCTGGAATGGTCAGAGTCTGTAGCTCTCTGGAGGACTTGATCTAAAACGGGGAAGAAGTGAGACAACTATTAAAACATTTTAACATTTTATCCAAGTTCATAGTTTGAGACAAGAATTACATGGAGTGAGTAAGTGAATCCTGTTATCGTGTTTTACATTGGGGGTCGATCTGTGAAGATCATACAGCCAAAACAGTATGTCCTATTGTGATGTCTGTGGCATGACGCAGTCAGGGATCGAAACCTAGGCCTCCCACGCCTTACAAGTCTGGTACACAACTATAAATATAGCCCCAGACCCAAGATGGATGATGGACAGCAGACCTGTGTCCCGGTCCCTGTACAGAGCTCCAGCAAAATAACTGAGTTCCCATACTAACTTTGAGAATTCTACATTGTGAAATTACCTACGAATTGCCAAGGGAAAATATAAAACCAATACCTGCTTGAGGAGAAATGAACTCTCAGATTCACTTTTTTTTTTTTTTTTGACTTTGGCATAATTTAAAATTAAATATTGATTTATCTTTGAGTTTTAAGTTTGACTGACAGGTTAATTGTTTGTCAGTCACTTGCCAGCCACCCTGGATTTATCAATGACCTGTTCAGGATCAAAGTGACTCTCATTAGCAGCTGCAGCAAGTGACTGCGGTTTGTTTTCACATTCAGTCATCCATTGTATAGGGCTACGAATATCTCCCTCATCTGTCAGGGTAGGACAAAAGTAAACTTTTTACTATAAGTCACCTATAAATATTAGACAATACAGATACTGCTGGGTGTACCTTATATACATGTTATGAAGTACCAGTACTTGTAGAAGGGTCCCCCTCATAATGGCCACCCTCTATAAAGGCCACCTCTAATGTTACCTAAAATTTGCACTGCTGCTACTCTGAATGTACATGTATCTAGTTCTCCATCCCACCAAAAGCACCTCATCAATATGGCTACAATTATTGGCAAATATATATGCATGTAGTTCACTACAAGTTGGATAGGACTACAAACTTGGCACACAGCAAGCCATTTTACCTGGAAATCTGGTGAGTTTTCAATTTTCTGTCTGCCGCGGTACCATTTGACCTCAGGTGTGGGATGACCAATCACACGGCACTCGAAGCAGACCATCTGTCCTTCACTGCCTTCGATGTCCTTCAGCAGCTGGGTGAACTTCGGTGGTACAGACTCAGCAGGAGGCCCAGTGGACACGTCACTCAGCTCGCTAAGTGCTGTCAAGAGAATATGAACAAATTAATGGAATAAGAATAAAACACAGACAAGAAGTACGGATACTCTTTTAAACTGAGGATCATATTTACTTTTAATCATGTTTATCAGTGATTTTGACAGACAAATCAGCGGTTAATGTATTTGGAGACCTATGTTAAATGTGCTATACCGGGTACCAGTAGTTCAGTACCGTCAAAATATTAAGGTATTTGAACATTTTTAAGTTAATTAAAATTTCCTCTGATACAGAACTAAATTTCGAGTTCTAGATATAATAAAGATAACCAAGAACACTGTATACATTGTACATATAGTTGTCTGTTTCAGACTCCACTCAGGTCAAAGAAAACACCTTTGTATGACAAGTGCCTCATAGCAGACAAATCATGACTGGGGACAAAAGATTGTAAAACCGCTACAGGATGTAACATTTTGACATACCTTCCACGACCAGCCTGGCCCTGCTTTCTGCCTGGCCTTGCGGGTTGCGAGCCAGACAGCGATATTCTCCGCTATCTTCGAGGTAAACCTCACGTATGATCAGTGAACAGCGATCGCCCTCAAACAATAACTGGAAGTCTTTCGACTCTTTCACTGGTTTCTCATTATGGTACCAGATTACCTGGGGATGCAAGATACAAAACGTATAGTATTATGGTAGCATCATTTTTGAAGTTCCAAGCCTATATATTATCTAGACATGGATGTTAACTGTCCTTCTACATAGTGCATCTTGAAAACTACCAGATGGAAGTTTTTCAAAATTTCAGCCAGTATCTGACTGCCATCTTCAGGCAATTTGTGTAAGGCAACATCACTTATCTTATTGGATCACATGAGAGGACCTTCAGGGTGGTGGCTACTATTTCCATATTTATTTATTTTCTTGTTTATTTTTCTCCCCAAATTTTTAAACTTGAATTCTATAGTAACTATGACTTACACAGTCATTAATATGCAAATTCTAGATAACTGCTCAGCTTAAACACATTTCTAGTCATTTGGGTTATGATTTTTCCACAAAAAAAAAATTCCAAATCTTGGGGGGTGGAGATGAGGTGTCATTTCATTAACCTTCCCTGCGATGTGACTCACCTCTGGTTCTGGATGTCCCACAATGACACAATCCAGACGGGCACGGCTACCCTCATTCACCTCACGGTTCTGGAGATTCTGCAGGAATTTTGGTCTCATAGCTTCCCGGATCTCCTCTCCCCCTGTGGAGTAGGCGCTGTCAATGGTCAGGAGACATGAGGATCGGGTCTCTCCACCAAGGTTCTTGATGATGACTGTGTAGGTTCCGGTGTCCTCGGGGAAGACCTCACGGATCTCTAGTATGGTGGATCCAGTCTCGATGATAATCTGGATCAGATATTGAGCATTGAAAATGAGGATCAAATTACGTAGATGTTTTGTATTAAGCTTTGCAATGCAAAAAAAACGACTCCATTCTTAAAAATATTAAGCTTTTGCTAAATCAAAGAAAATTGTTTGTAAGTTCTTGGCTAAACACAAGCCTTAGAATCTGATTTAAAGTGGATTACTAATTTTAAATATATTTGAAAATAAGAGACCAAATAACTTGAAGTAAGTATGAACTTGGCTGAAGTTAGAATTTAAAATTAGAATCAACATTCAAACACTCAGGCAAAAGTAACATGGCCAAGTTCAAACCTGGAGAAAGCAAGATGTGTTGATTCATGTAATCAGGTGTAATTTGACACTACATGAGCCTACCCTGAAGACAGCTGATGGGATGATGGGATGGTCGTTTCTCATCCACTGAACCTGTGGCTGGGGTTCTCCAGAATACCCGCACTCCAGACGGATGTTCTTTGTACCCTCTGGAACCGTCATGTTCTGGAGAGGCCTGGTCACTGCAGGTCTCTTCACACCTGGAAGAACATTTAGGATCTTTGTTGTTGGACGCGAATGCAAAAAGTGGAACCCCATAACCATACATGGGAGGGCAATAATGAGGTGCTGGGACTGGTTTCTGCACAAATCTGCAAGCTCAGAACTGATCTTAAACTGAAACGCAAAAATTTATGCTATGGCCTAATTATTGAGCTTAAGTTAATATCCAGACTTTGCTAAAGAGTTTTCTGGAAACTCGTCCATAGTTATTTTGAGAATTACAGTACACTAAAAGATTATTTCTGCTCTTTTTAAGTGTTTATGTAGTTCATAATTATGAGGTGGCATTAGATAAGGTTCCACTGTAAGTTATTTGCAGTGTAACACTGAATACAGTTGACCACTGTCTGGCAAGTACAGAATGCAAATAGGTAGTCATTACAGCGTCACAAACATTGATAACCGCAGTTCAAGTCCACTTAATGTATGCGGGGATATCGCCCTGGAGTGAAGGATATTTTATAGGAGGATGTGATAGTTTTTGTACATAGAAATGCCTTGAAATAATGATAACCTGTGAGTCAGGAACCGTAAACGGAATGAGAAAGGTGTCCTGGATTCTAAGGTGTTCTAAATTCTTCCGGATTCATTTACAGTCCTCCTTGCATTGTAAGACCACATTCAGACAAAACAATTTTTAGTCTTAATCAAAGGTTGTCTTAAGAATGAGGAATATTTATACATATACCTAAAATATAACAATAGTATGGGCAACCGGTGGTCCCCCCAAAAAAAAGAAATAGAAGAAAGTCTTAAATGGGTGCATCTTAAATGCCAGGGACCAATGTACTAGTAATTAACATCATAAAGGAAAGCAGCATACTATTCTCAATCCACACTTGATCAGGTGATCGTGGCTTATTTTCAAACAGAACTCACATGTATCACTAATACATCTGCTGCAGTAACCTTATACAACCTCTAACACACTAAAGATGAAGGCACAAAAAAAACTGAAACAAACAAATTGAGGCCATCATATTGCCTTCTACTATAACAACCAGTCTGGGGAGACAACAAAACTAACAACTCCTTACTGATGACGTTCAGTCTGGCTGACGATGACGCCTCTCCTCCCTGGTTGTTGGCTTTGCAGGTGTATCTCCCAGCATGCTCCTGTGTCAGTTTACGAACTTTGAGACAGCAGGTGCCATTAATCTGTGTGATGACATAATCTGGGGAGTTGTCGATCGTCTGATCATCCTTGTACCAGGAGATGGTTGGGGCGGGGATGCCAGTCACTTGACATTCGCACATGTAGGCCGTGCCTTCGGGAGCGTCCACGGACTTCAGATGCTTAATGAACTCGGGTGGGACGATCTTCTTGTGTGTTTCTGATGGGATGCAGACAGAATGCTTACACATGTACAGTTGAATGAAGATTCATCAGATGCTAGAGATGAATCCACAAGCACACAGCGAATTCTGGATTAAGCTGGCTTGAATTTCATGCAAGGTGACAGCAGTAATGAAGCAAGAATCGGCGCAATGATTCCACAGCTTCTTTCAAACGAAGGCAGGCTGCTTCCATGCTTTCCAACAGAACATCACATGCAGGCTGATGACGATAATGAAAGTACGGTAGATACGCTGGGTTTGTGTTAATCGTCTCCATGCTCTTCTGGTATATACAAACTTTTGTTTTATTCTGTTATGACACTCCATGCCAATGTATAATTGCAGCATTGATGGTAACTGCTCATAAAGAAAACTGGGAAGCAAAGTCACTCAAGGTACTAGAAATATACAGCCAATAACTCAGAGTAATTGTTGAAACTCAAACACACAGAACATTTATTTCAAATATTCTTTAATTACACATGCATAAAAGAACATCATGTACATTCCGCAGAACAGTAAGTCAAGAACCATCATGTTTAACTTGGAAGCAATTTTCTTTCATGATCTTTATTAAGCAGGCACAGCACTTAATAAAGAACATGTATATGCTAGCTAGAATACTTCTACATGTACACATAACACTCATGAAGCAATAGGGCAAGCATACAGGGCATTAACAGAAATGCTTCATTATAAGGTTCAAGGGCCTATTAACAGTTAAAATAATTAGCAAAATAATTAGAAAGTTAAATTCCTAACATTCTAATTGAAAATAACAAAATAATTAGGAAGTCAAAGCAAGTAAACTTGTTATTGAAAATGTAAACTTATAAAACCAACATTTGTTAATAATGTATGAGGAATAACGTTTTTAGTAACAGAATATAGTACAATATAACATGCAACTATATCTTCATAACACAGCGGTACTGTTTAGCTTTGGAATATACTGTAATTTAGTAACAGTAGCTCCAGTACAGTAAATCAGTCACACCAGTACTTGTATGGACAGAATAGATTTAATATTCTGTTCAATGTCTTTGTTCTCAATTTACTACACATTTCCAGTAGCAAAAATTCCAGAAACTGACAAACTGTCTATCAATGGGCATGAAAAAATTAATTACAATCTACTGGTTTACCATAGCAAATACCGGTACCAGTTACACTGAAAATCCCGTAAAACTTAAGGACTTTTTCTGCTTGAATAAGAAGTTTTCTGTATAGCATAGCTGCTTTGCATGAATCCCATTATATTAGGTACTTATATCTATCCTTTAATTGTGACATCATAACATTATTTTCTTAAAATGTAGCACTAAGATTCCCATATCGCAGAAAGTTTACTATAACTACATGCACATGTACCAACCTTTGACTCGGAGTACAGCCAATGTCTCAGCGGTCCCCGACTCTGTGGTGGCCCGGCATGTCCACTTGGCGGAATCCTCGGAAAATGTCTCCTCAATCGTCAGGCGGCACAGGCCATCCTTGTATGAGGACTCGTAATCCGGTGTGCTGATTGGCAGTGTGTCTTTAAACCACTCAATCTTAGGGTTAGGGACATCACACTCCAGTCTGCACTCAAATGTGAACCTGAAAAGCAAAGATAAGTGAGTGAATATTATGGATAAGTCGGACTATCATAAATTTGATAATGGCTTTCACAATAGCCTAAAGATGAGTGAGAAAATGTTAAGATGGCTTTTTATGGCATTTTTTTTAATTTATCCCTTTTTAGATAATACTCTGACATATACTTATGTACACAAATTGCATGCATGCTGATGATATTTCTCAAACACAACCTGGAAAATATTACAGTTCTATTATATGTCCTTTTAGAGCCAATTAGCATTCCGTGACAATTATACTGATAGTATGGTACAATCCCTTCGGGCCTAGTTACTATTATTGTGAACGGCATAATTATACTAATCCCCGTTTAAAAATCATTATTTCTGCAGACAAATCACATGTGCTGAATTATATTGGTTAAACCAAATAAAGCATACTATTACTAACATTATTACCATGACAGATCTCTGTGCTTAATACCGCAGGGCACTACTACCAACTGAGATGCAGAAGGTACATGTAAGGCGACCCATAGGCACCTACCCACAAGAACAAGCTTATTTTCCTTTTGTTTAATTATTATTTACCTCTGTCCCTCTTTAATTTCAGCATTCTGTAGTGGTACAATGAATCGTGGTACTTTGGGAGCTTTGGTCTCTACCACCTGAGACATGTCAGCCAGGATTTGCTGGAAGAGAACAATGCCCAGTAAAACAAATTCAGGATACATTTTATCTCCGCAACATCCTAACTGCAAAACTATTCATGTTGTTCAATTACGTTGTCACTCTTGAGCATGTAATATTGCCAAATTTCTAAAGCCTACCTGTATATAAAGGCAACACCTCTTAAATGACTACATACCTGTGCATAGTATCTTCTTCATGTCACTGGACCTGTACAAGCATCTGAACATTACTTGCACTCATAGCAGCACATTTCCATTTTATAGCATAGCTTTATAAGTTAGGGTTTCATCATATACCGTACACATTTGCTATACATATTTGTTGGTGTAACAGGCAGATTGCATGCAGTTTTACCAGATTTTTACCACCCTACCTCTTTCTTTAGCAGGTTGTCCCTGAGAACCCCCAGCTCATCTATGGCTTTGTAGAAGGAGCTGAGAATCTCCTGGTTTCTGTCTACCACGTACTGCATCCTGTTAGGGCCCTGCACTGGACCTGCATGGGGACGCAGCATTAAAGTTTGACATATATATATATCTACTCATAACTATCACATATTTATATTTATCTAAATGTATAATTATTCCTATGGCACAAATAATTACAGGCTCATCTTAAATGCCAGGCATAAAGAAGAACTTGAACATATTTTTTCTTCAAATGCGACATGGGTAGGTTTGAAGCCATGAACATTTTCCATTTAAAAAAAAAAACATACATGTATTGCAATACAGCACAGAAGCCCAACATGCTAATCAATAGAGTGTAAAGGCAGAAAGCAGGGATGGTGGTTGTAGGATTATCAGGTTGAGTTTACTTATTTAAATCCCTTAAGTGAATACCAGGTCTGGCCAGTCAATACACGACCAATACTCATTGTCAAAAAGGATGTAGACAGATTTTTCTGCAATGTCTCACTCTGAAATACTACTTAGTTGCAATACTCAAGATAATAACGGAACTTAGAATAATTTGTTCACACTTGGCAAAAAAGACTATTTTTTATAGAAACTGAAAAGTTTAAAATGTCTCAAAAATAAGCAAACAATACAAATCACACTTAGCAGCAAGACATTTTCTTTATAATATCTGTACACAAAGTCTACAATACAAATCCTTTGCAAATCTTACCATAGAGAGCCACTGCAATTTTCTCCATGTCACCCAGTCTGGCATCCTGATTGGCTGCTCCCTCATTTTTGAAATTGTTGAGAGCGTCAATCAGTTCGTTTGCATCCTGTGACGTCTTGCATTCAGTGGCTTTCCTGCCTATCTGTACCAGGAACTGGCTGGCTTCATTTACCCAACCCTCACACTGAAAAAGGTAAGCAGTTATTAACACTAGTTTATGGTATTTAATCATACAAGGCCAGGAATTACGTCATTTGTTAAAGGATACCAGAACAGTTCTCACTCTATAAAAGGACACTTGAACATACATTTTACTAGGATGCGAATGCAATATTTCTCCACTGACCAGTCTACAGACTGTGTAAATCGGTGAACAGATTGACAATACATGATAGGTAAAATAAACACATTATAACAGATGGCACATCAGCTTAACTAAATCATAAATTAAAAGTGAAATCAAGTTTTCAGAAAAATTTTATAAATTCGCACGAATTCATACATAAATTCTCACCGTGAGGTTTCAAACCATAATTCTTTGTTAATTGCGTGCAAAGAATTACGGTTTGAAACCGAATTCAGGTGATGAATTTAGCATATTAACTCACATCATCCCAAACGTTGTAGAATTTGGCAGCATCGTCAAGAGATCCACGATACTCCCCAATGCTGGTGTGGAAGGCCGTCCACTTTTTCTGAAGTTCGTCCACCTCGTGTCTGATGCGACGTGAATCGTAATGGTGATCTTTGATCATCATCTCAGCCGTGCTTACAAACGGTTTGATTTTGCCAGCTATGATTCCGACGCTCTTCTCAAACTCCTTGAAGGCCTCGGAAGTCATTTTCACAGAAGACAAGGAGTTTCCGTAGTTACCATGACGAGCTCGCAGCTGTCTATGTAACTCATCTAACTCATTGTGGATCTAGAATTTAAATGAGACAGTTTTTAATATAAATTTGATGATTAAGTGCTAAATGCATTACAATGGTCTCCCCCGTAAGAGAGAAAACCCCACTACAAAGGACACAGTTTTATGGCAACAAGTAGTGTGTATGCATATGGTGCTCCCTCTCACCAAATGACACCTCTCTAGTAAGGACAGAACCATTTGGCAGAAGGGGGTGTCCTTATTAAAGGGAGAATACTGTATCTGCATATTATAGAACTTTGGCTGTATTGAAATGAAAAACAACACCAACTACATGTATAATTGCATTTCATAAATCTTATTCAGCCAGAATGTGGTCTTAAATTGCAGGCATCTTACAATGGAAAAAGGTGTAAACATATATATATATATATTCAAAATATAGAAATCATATCCCTGATGGCTGGTCTTAAGATAGAGAGAAGTCTTAAATGTGGTGGTCTTAAATTTTAGGGACCAGTGTATTTTCCAAGCAATATGTGTACACTGTTTACATATGTGGCACTTATGATCATAAAAGTTACAGCAAGAATTCTCATATGTAACTGTTATAGCATATACACGACTCAGAAATGACAGTGACCATTTAAGAGAGCAGGCCATTTGTGAAGCATGTTCCACCTGATGTGAACGTAGCAACACCAACCTGTCTGAGATCAAAGTAGAACTGACAAATCTGGAGATTCTGTTCCAGTTTGTTTTTGTGGTCATCCCACGCCCGTTCCCAGCCACGGCGTCTGGATTCCGTCAGCTGCAAGACTTTCTGGACCTCGTCCTTGGCGATGGCCTCAGAGTCTTGCTGCCTAACGCGGACCACGATCTGTTCTCCCTCCTCGTGGCTGAAGTCGATCAGTTTCTCCATCTTGGCTTTGTTACTCTCGTGTTCCTTGAGCTGTAGCTGGGCCTGTACGACCTCAGTGGGCAGCTCAGATTTGTTGTATTCCTTCTCTGTGTCCTCGATCAGTTTGTCCAACTGGAGACAAACAAAATACCAGAATTATACAGTGGAACCTCTGTATGAGGGACTTCCGAACCCTGCAGAATAATGTACTACCCAATTCTTAAGACTTTCTTAATTCTATTTTTTTAAGAGGGGAAAGGGCTAAACTTTGGCAAATAGGTCACATATATATTTTACATAAAGATACTACAATAGGAATGACGGTCAAGTTTTCTTCCCAAAGGCCACCTCATAACTGTTTCAAAATTACTAGCCAGATAGGATATGATGGCCTTGTGAGAACCCTCTGATTGCACCCCCCACCCCCACCCGCCACCCCCACCCTACAGTTCCGACACAAACCTGGTTAAGGTTCTTGAAAAAGTTCTTGGTCATGTTGATCAGAACTTGGTACTCGGTAATTCTGGCCTGGAATCGTGTGTGGACTCGGAGCAACTCATTAACGATCTGATCCTTCTGCCCTTTGGTGTCACCTTTCAGCGACAACAGCTCGGCAGTTTTCAGGTGTTTTTCCACATCTTCTTGGGCTTTCTGGAAGTGCCATCCATCGAAATGGGTTGTACATGCATGTGATCATACAGTAGTTAGCTACACATAAATTGCAATCTTGTGGCATCTTAACCATGCAAAAATGGTATTTTTTAGCTTTGATAATACATGCAAACCTATTGTACTCCCAAGTTTCAAATACAAATTACTGCAGTACGGCATTTAGTACTTCAAGGTACCTACTACAATTATTTTTTGTTGTTTTTATAAGAATGACATCTCTTCAAAATACTTTATAGCCTTAATCTATATTATGCATTTCTTAATAAAAAAAAACCTTTGAAGCCATACTTTGAAAAACAGCAAATACCTTTATTTACTTTTTTCTACTTAGTCTCCCCATTTCTCAGTCTTTCTTATTTCAGGTCTCTATACCTTGGCAGTGGGCATAAACTTGTCCAGCTTAGCCTGCCTTTCATTAATCTCGTCCATACTTCGGCCGAGATGGCCCGCGATATACGGGGAAAAGAATTCCTTTTCTTCTTTCTGCATCCAATCAATGGTCTTGAAGAGACACCAAAGGAGCAAAAACAGAAGTTAAGCCAAGAATTTTGTCTCATCTTTGCATAATGATGTTACTATACCTTAGCCGTCGGTAAGAATTCGTCAAGTTTTTTCTGATAATGTTGTACGGTGTCCATAGATGACCCCAACTCGCCTCCAATCACGGGGAAAAACTCATTCTCAACCCTCATTATCCAATCAATTGTCTGTAGAGACAGAAAATAACCACAGACTTGATAAACAAAACCATGATAGTCGTGCATATGGTAGATGCAAAAGGAACACGTGCATGGTCTTTTGAATGACGTGCCTTTGATGCAAATTTCAAAGTTTTGATTCTAAAATATTTTTCAAGACAAAGGATACCAAGCAATATCCTTTATCCTGAGATCCATGTAGAAGCAGAAAACATGATTGCTGGGGATGAAATATTTGAAATGGAATTGAATTTCAGGTGCAGAGATTTGATTGGTTGATGGGTTGGATCGAGGTTACCCCAGTGCAAGACTGTCCAGGGGTCATATGACAACATTCAAAAGAACAGTTACAGCTGTTTCACACTGGAATCTAACAGCTAAGGTATAGTAACTCAAAACATTCTCATGAAATATGCAAGTAAGAAAATATCATTCATACAAAAAAAATGTTATTAAAGACATCTTGCAGTGCTAGCATACAATGCCAGTAACTGCATCAGATTAGTCTAATATACCAGTAATACAACAGCAAATCATATTCATGCCTTTTCGCGAAATCCTCTACATTGAAGTATTTTCCAAAATCAACACAAATCTATCTCCAAAACAACTATACTACTACTAGCATTCTAATATATTATAGAAGAAAAACAAGGGTGCAAAGACTGTACTTTTATACAATCTTAAAATACGTCTCTACTTTCAAATGTCTCTAAAAGGATACAAAGCATACATTATAGTAACACAAATCTTACAATTTGTTGCTGATACAAAATGCAGCTAAAAGTGCATAATGAAATTCAATTATAGCTTCTCTTCACCTGTATCTTTACAATCTCTACTGATGACCTTAACTTCCATTACTACTGTAACCAATGACGCTGAAATATCTATCAGTGCTCACCTTCCTAGCGTCCTGAACAAACTGGTGCCACTCTGACTTGAATTCCTTCCCTGTACTGACGTGGACTTTCCAGTGCTCATAATAATCGGTGATGAGGAAACGGCGTTCGGAAAAGCTGTGCAGAATGGTCTCAACCACCGTGATTGCTCGACGAGTTTCAAGCTGGCTGTCCTCTTTGACCTTGGCAACAGAATATATATATATATGTACATCACAATATCTATTGGTTTAATATATAGTTTTATATCCTATATCTATTAGTTTATACTTTTATATTCTAGTACAGACAGTTCATATAATGTCATTCCACATATATGTCAATGTAACGTTGTTCAAACATTTTGTTTGGCATCACAGCAAATATTAATGTGAATCTGTAGAGTAATGGGTACACGGTTCTGCATACCATGCTGCACCTTGCATCCAACGTTATTTTAAAATTCTTAAGCTTTTCAAAAGCCTTTATATGTATGGATCAAAACACCAAGCACCATGATTAAAGTCTATACATGTACTTACATCCTCAGCTTCTTTGATGAAAGTTTTGCCCTTGCTTTCCACCTCCCCGTAGCTGCTGCTCATGTCGTTGTACTTGGCTTCCTTATGTTTCACAGATGAATCGGGGATTTGTGCCGCATCGAGCTTCTCGATTTTAAGATACTGCTCTAATGCGTCCATCTCAAGGGCTAGTTGCTGTGACTTCTTGTGGAAGCCGACATACGACAGAGCAAGTTGGATTCTTCGCTCCACAAGCTTGAGCGTGAGGTCCCACTGCTTGCGGAGCTGGACGACCTTCTCCACAGCAACCTTACCCTCCTGGCCCCCTGACTCGGCCAGGGAGGCAGCCTGCTTGGCAAGGTCGTCCACTTCAGAACTCTTGTCCTACGGAGAAGAAAGAGGCAAACAGATATTCAGTTTCTACATTAGATATTCAGTTTCTAAATTACAGGTTATCTGCCCGTGGTTATGAAACAGCAGGAACATTAGAACATAAACTCATTGAGTATAGGGTCACAATCCAAATTTGTGATACAAATATTTTTTTTCTTTCATTTTATGAATTTGCATTTATATCACCAATATCTTGGCCTTTTTTTCAAAAAGACTTATGTTTGTTACTGAACTTACATACTTATTTGCCTTAGTACTCAGTACCTGCCTTAGTACTTTTACTGTGATTTGCGTGACTTTTTATCCAAGTTTTAAATTTGCTTTTTTATCACCGGATAAGCTTTTCTAGCCTTAAGACACTTTCAGTCACTGACCCTACACAGACATGTCCATCTGTATACTCACTCTCAGGTCTTCCTCCAGACGTTCGTGTATGTCTAGGAAGTCCCTGGCAGACGACAGATTGACTCCCATATCTCTGTATGAGGTGAGGGTTGCCTGGCCTATCTGTCCAAGCCATGTGGCTACCTGTGACATGACAATAACACAACTGGTCAATATGTTCTCAGAAAATAGGTCTACCGGTACATGAAATCTTACATGGAAAAGATGAACAGACATACTGCACAGGGATTACCGATGCCTGTATTAAATAGAACTACTGTTGGACCAATTGTCATTTTTATGCCTTTTCTCTTCTTTCGGGTATCTTTGGGAAATATTCCCACCAAGGTGTTTAAAATACTCCCTATTGTACACTGCCCGTACAACCAACACTATATTCTATTTTAATACTCCATTTGCTGTAGTTAAATAAAGCTTTTATCAATTCACTCCACTGACAAACATAAACAACATTTGCCACAAAAATCTTTGATACAATCTTCAATCACTTTAATATTAGACAATGTATGTGGTATTCAAAATTTTGAAAATATTTTAAACTGATGACTCTCCAACATCTACAAGTAATTGTTTAACAAACTGGACACTACTTTCTGGATTTTAACAGCCTCCCCCCCCCCCCCTTCAATCTTCCAGGTTTGGCAGGGCCCTCACATTGTTAAATTTTTCCTGGAACTGGTTATAGGCCTGGCTCCTCTCCCCAGCCTCATAGCGTGCTTTGCACATCTCCTCCAGCTTCCTACAGCGCTCCTGCAGCAGGTCAACCTGGGTGTCAAAGGTCAAAAGGACTAGGTGAACTTAAAGGACAGGTATCGGGGAAGGAAACATATGTTATATACACGTACAACTATTCCACTACATCAACAATATACGTGAGACCAGGATAATTTGACCATTTATGGCTGATGATCTTCAAACATTAATAAAAGTCCAACCATATGCCAAAGAGACAACACCGGACAACAAATAACTACATGTATGTAAATTTAAGTCAAAGATGATGCTACTGAGTTCGTAAAACCAATGGATGAATGCTGCGTCTTGATACAATACATATATGACCACTTTCAATGCCATAAGTTTTGTAGTAACCACAATCTAGTTCTGCAATATACTGTATTGATTTTCCAATAATATGTTCTACCAATCAGGACAGAAATTCAGCGGAAAAGTTTTCTGTTTTTACATACATGTATATGTCATCTACAGACACATCAGACAAAACAAATACTGAACTAGTATTATGAAGCGTGCATAAATAAATTACTGGTACATTTCTATAAATGATTCCACACTTCAAAATAACTGTACATCAATGCAAAAAGGACACATTTGTAACTTGAAAGGATTACAAAGATAAAAGGACTGACCATGTCCGCAACCCCCTGCACCCCGGGGTCATTCCTTCCGACCCTCTCTAGAAGGATACGACCCTCGCGCAGTGCCGAAGTGGACACCTCCACTATGGCGTTGGACAGGTATGCATGCTGCTCAGCCAGTGCTCCACTGTTTCTGGGGAGATCGGTCTTCGTCAGCTGATGTTCGATCTCATTCAGCCGAGACACAGCCTGTGGAAAAAATCGATAGTAATGTAATGAAGGATGTCATGATATTACCGGTAGTATTATTGCAATCAACTGGAATCTACTCAAGCATTACTTTTAGTGAAAGAGTAAAATTGTGACAACTAGTGTTTGAACTGCGCCGTTTTTGTGACCTTCGACATTTTGGGGGGTAGCATAGTTGGATTTCCAATACAACTCAAACTCTTAAAATGTTTACCCTTATAACGATCAGATAATATAAAAGTTAAGTCATATTTCTGAACTAATTTCCATGTTTTACGAAGTAAAAATATTTATTGTTTTTTTTTTTTGTATACATATTTGTGTTTTCTTTTTGTTTTGTTTTTTTGGGGGGTGGGGAGTCGCTGGCTCACCGTCTGTGCAAGTGAGAAGAAGTTTATTGCGAGTGTCAGATTCTTGCGCCTGGTCTCTAGACGCAGCATGAAATCTTCACATTTCTCATCAACAAGCTGAAGGCGTTTCCTTACACCTTCTGCGTCATAGTGTGCACTGTGCACCAGCTGATCTGCGGTGCGAAGTAAGCGAAGGACAGTCTCTTGGATCTCCTGTGAGGGGGGCAAAAAGGAAAAGAATACATGCAGTTGAGCTTAGGATAGTAATTAATCTTGTCTGAAGAGAATTCCTAATAATCAAGATCTAATAAATTACTTTTGACTAAGCTTGGAGATTGCACAAATTTACCACCAAAGATACGTTTACCCCTGGGCCTGTTCTGCTAAGACCATGGTATATACTGGTATGTATATTCTATTGAATCACCTTAAAACTTCTGCTAAGTTACAGGCAAATACACCAAACATTTTCAAGGTAGAATCATTTTATCTAATACCCTTGATATGCCTATATCTACATGTTTTGGGGAGGTTTTATGAGATTTTATCTACATTGCATCTTCTGTATTCAAAACCTTTCAACTTTTATTTGTTGTTTTTCTTCAACTGACCTAAGCATCACATTATGTCAGTCCAGAAACCTGGATTTAGTTGCTTACCCTGGCCTGGATCTCGAAACGGAGATGCTCTTCGTGAAGAGCCTGTGCCGAGGTCAAGGAGGACCCGAGGTCCTTCTGATTCAGGTAGGCATTGCCCACCTGCTCAAACCAGGCTGAGATCTGCAGGATGAACGAAAGACAGATTTACTTCTGGATAGATTTATGGCAACTGTGGAAATAGTTGGCAAATTCAAACACAACTTTAAAATTAAGGGTTTTTGTAAAATAAAAAGTATCACCATCATATAAACAAGTGTTCATTTGAATAGGGAGTACCCGGTATTTAAAACTCTTTGGCAGGAAAAGGTCCCGAAGATACCCAAACGACCACGGAGCACTTTCAGAAGCTGTGCCTACTCATGATTGGTTGAAACTAATGCAGCCCCCCGGTGTGATTGGCTAAAACGCCATTTCAAAAAGGTGCATAATGAACAAGAATAGAGCAGGTTTCCATCAAACCTATTCTTTGTAAACAATTCAACATATATACAGGTGTGCTACCTTGTTCACTTCCTGGTCGAGCAGGAGAAGCTGCAGCGTCTGTTCGAGCTTGATCTTTCTCTGTAGCCACAGCTCCTCTAGGCGGCGCCTCCGATCCTGTAACATCTCCAGCAGCTGCTCAATGCCAAAACAAGCAGCCGTGGTGGCGTGACGGTTCTGGACATCCGCATGCATTCCCATTTCTCGGATTCTGTCTATGAGTGTCTGGCCCTCGGTCAGGGTCGACATTGAAGCTTCCAAGATACCTGTGTGAGCATATCATAGATTTGAGTACTGATTTAGAACTTCCAATATTACATCAATATCACCGGTAGGTCGCTGAAGCCATATTCATACAACTGTATTTATTTAAACAAAGTATCTGAATCAAGTAGTAAGTTATTATAGTGATGTGCCTACACGTATGTAGAGGGAATAGATGCAGTGAACTGAATACTTAAGGCAAACCCATACCACCTTGCAAGCAACTGTTTGAATATATGTCAATCACGTATGTATCATTACAAAATACACTTCTGTCAACCACACAAACACACACACCAACACTTTCCAAATGTTACCTACTGGTAGTACATATAAAGGGCTACTCTTACTTGCTAAGGCAAAAGTGTTTTGTTTTGTTTTGTTTGTTTTTTGTTTGTTCGTTTTGACAAAAGTTTTCTGAACTATGCACTATTAGGTGTGGAAAGAATTGTGATTGCCTGACTATTTGGTGGGGAAGGCATCCCGCTGGATGGGAAGTCCCTATAAGTTTGCTAACTTTTCTTGTCTTTCTTTGTTTTCCTGTCAACAGCAACCATGCATTCTAAACAAAA
>JAAUYG010059777.1_pt1 | contig 20272 bp, 13 predicted proteins | sample 7278091 | NCBI WGS metagenome assembly JAAUYG01 (sample SAMN14350201, study PRJNA611818) | marine sediment metagenome | isolation source: surface marine sediment (0.6m) | place: French Polynesia: Moorea | collected 2018-08
GACATGTATACAATGTCATGTACTCCCTATGTACGATCCTATGACATGTATACAATGTCATGTACTCCCAACAAATACACACAATCCTGGGGAATAGGATCGTTGGTTAAATAAGGGAACAGAGCGCCAAATAAATTTGGTAACGTTACATGCTTGCCAAACATTGATGTAAGCTATTGAATACTCTGTAAAAACACTGGTACCTGTGTTGCACGTGGAACCGTCGTCTGCAAGGGAGAAACCAATGGCACAGCCGCAGGTGTTACCCCCACCGGGGGCAGGGTAGCACAACTGGTCACAACCGCCGTTACTCATGTCACAGGGGGCTGGCGGACGGAGGACAAGGAACTTTTAATCACACGTAATAAAATGTAGGGAAACAAAGTAGCCTACATTATATACATGTACACGTAAGTGACATTCAAAAAGTTATACATTTTGTTGATAGACAAACTGAACGCTTGGAATAGCATATTTATATTTGCTTTTAACCCCCCCCCCCCTTCCTTAAACTTTGACTCTCTCACTATACACGTGTTCACAGAGAGTGGTGTATGAGCATATCATTGATCGACGTAACCCAAACAACGTTATGCCCTCGGGGTATTTTGTCTGGATTTGGTCGCCGCCTAACCGTGAAAAACCGCAGACGCGGCGTCAGAATGCTTTGCCTATGACGATGAAAATTTGCTGTATATAAAGAAGAAATCACAAGACGGCTTGTTGCAAAAAAATAATCAGTGATCAGACTCGAACCTTGTAATACACCATGTACATGTAAGTAGGAACATTAATGTATGAATTTACCTAGCATCACTATGTTGGTTGATATAAAAAAAAATCCAGGACCATCATTGCTATTTTATTTCAGTCTTTTTTACCAGCTATTGTACTCATGGGCAATGCATGTAATATTTAAACTGGCTGAAGCAGTGTGCACGGGGACTCCTGTAAATAGTTTCATGCAAGGTGTGTCCTGGGTTATGCCTACAGGGTTCATGCGGCTGTACGTATGCATCATACACAATGACGTCATAGGCTTCGTCGTCTGCCGTGTGCTCCAGAGATCTCTCCACCTGCATCTGCTGACGTGTCCGGTAGTTCTGGAACAGAAGGTTCCCGCTCTCCTCAGTCCAGGTAGTCAGCTCCTAAAAACAAAAAATTACTTGTTTAACAAGAAAGTGCATAAATGTTGAATACAAATAGAAGCTTAAGAATATCAAACTATGATATTTACATAACATACGCGTCGCTTACGGGAAATCCAGCAATTTCGGCGCTTTGGTGTCAACAGTGTCAAACCATCCAAGAAAGTTTAATTTTAGTGAAATGAAAACCTGAATTGGGATATGTTTACTTAATATACATACCTGGAACAGTGTGACGTCATACACGCCTGGGCCATTGGACTCGGCGACCTTGACCGTGCTGTTTCTGTCGTAAGTGACGTAATAGATTTCCCGGTTGTCCGTCCAGTACAGCCTGGAGTGGGAATACGTACTAGTATAAGTGGTAAGTGACTACTAGATCCTAGAGAAGTACAGAGTTGCCATAAAGTCAGTGACGACACCGTACCTCGTCACAGAATCAGTGGAGAACGTAACCGGCGCACCATGATGACGGATAGCCATTTCTGCATAAAGTTTAAGTCTTGTGCCTTCCTTCTTTTCTCTTGCATTTATTTGAAATCCAAAAATTAGTATTTTAATTCTGAGCCAGAAGTTCAAAAGACAATATATGTCAGTCATATATTGTGAGTGAGCCATATATTATTAAATGTTCATCAAAACTGTGAACATTTGTGATTTTGCAACAAGCATGGACTAGACATATAGTAACTCACCTTTCACTGTGTGCATCTGCAAATAGGCCCTGTGGTCTGTCGAGGTCTTCGTTCATCATGGTAACTACATTACTGCCGTCCAGATTGGAGCGAACTATGGCGGGTAGGCTGGGTACTTGATTCCAGAATAAGTATCTGACAGAAATAAACACACATTTATAAATGTAGTTGATATGGCATTGAAATATGGCCGCAATAAAGCACTGTAGTAAAAATTAGTACGTGACCCTGAAGGATCCACATGGGTGGGCAAAACTCGCATTAAGAACACCTGAAAACAAAGGACCGATTTCAGGAAGTTGTTGTCTTAGGCCCCAAAATAACCGAAGTAGGATAATCTTAGCCTCCTGTGAGACACGTCCCGGCACCAATAACATTTTAACACGTTAACTTTACAATACGTTTTCAGTCTCAGAATCAAAGTCTAGATTACATATACATCACATTTGCTAAGGGCACGTTCAGTCCAATGGCTAGACTTAGTTTTGAGGTATCATTTTGTATCATCTCCAAAACGTTAGGATACATCACTTATATCTACAGGTTCCGCTAAACGACACATATACATTTTTTATGGGTGACATCATGTACATGTACGTTTGGAGTAATTATATCTGATCGCCATACCCACCTCAGGGTGGTTATCACGTATATTTCCCCGAAAATGCTATATATATGGTACCTGTATCAACCTTCAGCAAAACTTTACATTTCATATATATTTTGTGTCGAATGTAGCTACATGTAGTTTTTCGAATGTGGAGATGTGCATTATATAATGTTATTTATATTTTATTTACAGAAACACTCGTCGGGCATTCATTGCAGTCGCAATCCCTTTGGCCACGATATATGCAGTTTATGATTTCGAAGACTGCCGACGCCAACCGATTGATCGGCTACAACACGTCTTCGAGCTACTTTTCTCTTCTGGTCTGGAAATGCCGCATTTTGCCGAGCATGTGACTGTGGAACGCACCGCCCATCACTCTACTGAGGGTAAGTCATATGTGTATTAGTGGCATATCTAGAATGTTTGCGTTTTGAAAAAATTGTTATCCGATTGTCCAACAATTAAACCGACACAATATATGTACTGTTATTACAGAGGCACATTTGTTCAGGTTCGGTGTCGGACAGAGTAATCAAATTGGCGACATTCTCAACTTGGGTGTAAGCAAGTTTATATAATTATTTATTTCAAGATATTAGTACTGGATAAGCCAGTTAGACAAAGGCATCAGTGAAGGATACAGTTAAAAATTACATTTGACCAGCCATTAGTCTTTTACGAGGAACAAACCAGACATCTTCAGTGAGAGCAAGCAAGTAAAGGAATCCCAGTACATGTATGTTACAGGGATTTCGAGCCGAAAAGTGTATTAATATTCGTTGACAAATGAATAGGATTCGAAACGGATTCTGGGATATTTGCCCGAAAACTTGTCGCCAGACTAGCTAACCACGTCCAGGTGAGGCGGGATATGAGATAACCACCTCCGGATGAGGTTGCTTCTCTCACATCACCACCCTCAGGCGAACTGGGTGATCAGATAACCACCTCCATGCGAGGTGGGTTATCATATATAGTCACATCCATGCGAGGTGGGTTATCAGCTAACCACGGTGGGTTATCAGATAACCATCTCCTGGCGAGGTGGGGTATCATTTAACCACCTGTAGACAAGGGGGTGAATAGTAATAACCATATCGCTGGACATTTTTATAATTCACCGCAGTAGTATACAAGTCTAATTTCGGTTTGGAGGCGATTCAACGCCGAATAGTAGTAACGTTACTTACTTTGCCTTGGAGTCGATCGCCAGACCGGTGACATTGGCAACCAATTTCAGTATACTATGGTAACGGCCATCTAGGTTGGACACCATGATATGACCCAATTCATAGTCAGACCAGTACACGTGGTTAGCCAACCAGTCGACTGCAATACCTTTGAGAAAAGACACGGGTACAAATGTTAGAGTATGGCAGAAACATTTGACGTTGATGTGTGTGCTGTTTGAATTGGCAATGGCGTGGAAAAACAGTCTCTTTAATAACTTCTGCGGTCAGCAGCATAATGTACCCAATGTTAAGTAATATGTGCCCAGTTATAAACACGTGTAGGATACAATTTTAGTCAATCCTTGTGTGGGTTTGTCATAAAAGTTTTTATCTTGTACTGTACCCCAACTAATATAAATGAACATGTATGCCATTGTTTGCCTCATGCACACTCAATACCCCCAAAACGACTGACTCTTTTTAACACCAAAGAACATAATTTATGTTTGTTAATATGAGATGGCAGTATACATGTACACTGTATCGAACGTTTATCTTATCTATAAAATATAGCCAGAGGTTCCTGACACGAATCCCAGCATTGGATATATATTAATATTTGGCTGTAATGAACCCTCCTTGAAATTTCACTACAGCCCCTTACACTTTTAGACTTTCAAGCAACATACCTTCCACATGTCTGGCATTGACGGTCAGTTCTCTGAACTGGTCAGTATCCGGATCCCCTCGGTGTATGTTATCTTGTACGGTGTCTGAGAAATACAGGACACTGCTCCTGAAATGAAACCCTAGAGCCTGCGCTCTCTCCTGATCCCTAACTATGTGACGTTCTTGAACGGACACGCGATCCGGAGCCTGGGGCGACACTGTCGCTTGCGCCAACGTCACTTCCTGTCCTCTCGCGTAGATGTATTTTGGCTGACGTTCTGTGGAGGTGAGGATAAATGAACGTTGAAACATTCAAAGAAGAAAAATATTAACTCTAACTTCTTACTAAAACATGCATGCATGTATGACCTGCAGTACACCACTATAGTGAAACGTGAAGTGTGTTCGGTGTACTCAAAGGTATTATATTTTTATAAATGTATGAAATTCTCGTAACAATACCCATTGAGGAATAGCATGGCGTAGATGTATTTATTTTAAAGGGTGTCCGTAACATTTTGTCAGACTGTTTCAACTACGTCGTGCTTCACTGTATTAGTGACAACGTTGCCTTTAATATAAAAGGACTGATGGCGCCATCGTCAGTATTAACAGTTGTTGTGCATATTGTGCTTCAATCCACTTCTTGAGTACCGCGATTATCACTTTTACCAATAAAAGCATCGAGGGATTCATGGACTATCTGCGATCAGCATACATGTAGGTACATCTATAGGAGGAATTCTCTGGACATGAAAAATCTTTAGCAGGTCACTTTGAACCCGTCGCTGAAAGTTATTTCAAAACTATAATACTCTACCTATACAAATAGCATGGTCGTCCTGGAAATAACTTCCAGTTCCACAGGTACAGACGCCTCGCGATTCATCTGTGTTCAAACACAGATGGTTACAGCCCAGCTCTTCGCAAACTGACGGTAAACCAAGGAGTTTAAGCACAGTTAGTTAGAACACTTGGATTTTCATGATGATTATCATACTACTACTGCTGATGATTATCATACTTGTCTACTGCTGCTGCTGCTGAGCTGCTGCTGCTGCTCCTACTACTACTACTACTACTGCTGCTGCTGCTGCTGCTGCTGCTACTACTACTACTACTACTACTACTACTACTACTACTACTACTACTACTGCTCTGTACTGCTTCTGCTGCTGCAAACGCTGCTCCTGTTGCTGCTACTACTGCTGCTATTTGTACTACTAACGGGACTGTCATTACCACCACCACTAACACAAGTACTAAACCGTTATTTAACACCTTGTGGCTGAAGGCGGAGGGGCGAGATCGTCGGTTCAGATTCTCTAGGCTATATTGCCACAGGTACCATATTCTTTACGCAATACAAGTGGTTAGGTCTGGCAGCCCCCCCCCCCAACCCCACCCCCACCCCCAGCCCCACCCCGCCATTAAATCTTTAGATTTTAAGAAACTTGTGTCACTTAAAACATTGTCTAATATGAATATAGGCCAAAGACAGATTATTAACGACAATGTGATGACTAAAGCATTGTTTTAAAGACTTGTGCCTCTAATTTGGAAACTTTGCAAACGAATATCAGCTGTAAAGAGATTAATATAGGGTAAGCTATTGCTTTGCTCAGTGTTCAGTGATACTTTTACCACACTGATAAGAGCTTGGGAGTGTCCTCTACCTCCTGGTTGCACTGTCACTTCTACTGCCATTATTGTGGTTGTATTGGGCAGTAACTGTCTGGCTCGACAAGCCTTAAACTTAAACTAAGGAATATTTATAATTGCCAATACCAGCTGCCCAGCCCAAAATCTAATTCAGAAATCTGTACTTTTCTTTACTTTTCTTTTCTAAGCCTTTTCTTCATTCTGTCGTCCTCTTTCTCTTTCTTTGTTTCTTTCTTTCTTTCTTTCACTCTTTCTTTCTTTCCTTCTTTCTTTTCTTGCTTTCTTTCTTTCTTTCCTTCTTCCTTTCTTTTCTTTCTTTCTTTCTTTCTAAATGACATTATTTAAAGCGTTTCTCATTGAATGGCTTCTTCACAGGCTACAGGGTGTACTTCATACACGCCTAAACATGTTTGAGGGTCAGAAATCAGGCTATTATCTGCATGTCTTTGAGTCTTCCTCACTTGGCGTAACATAATATCCATTAGAAGAATTCAACCGTGAGACGTGAAGTGATCTGCTGTCCTCTAGGTGCCAGCACGGTATATGGTGTATAGACTTGCAATGCACACTAATAAACCTGATGAAATTGCGAGGTCTGGAGTTTTATCAAAGCGGACACGAGAGGGCGCTTCTCCTTGTGGAGGACAGCTAATAGCCTTTCTCAAGTATGTCAGGTGAGAGGCAACTTAAATATAACCAGACATGTTTTGTGTAAAGAGATCTACGCTTAATGTCGCGACGGAAGTCGATTTCGTAGCGTCCGGTCAGACAAAAAGAATAAAACAACACGCCTCCCTGGTCAAATGTTGCTGACGGCCGATTTGATATCATTGCGCTGGATTTGTATTATTCATGGAGACTGCACCCCCGATATCTGGGTTTGGGGGGACCCGGGGGCAATGAAGCGGACACCAAGGGGAGCTGAAGCACTTTGCCATCCCTCGCAAATGGCTATTGACGGCCCGGCAGAGCCCCCTGTCAAAGGTGGGGTGCATTTACGTCCGCGTTCGTATTGATCTGGGGCCGGAATGACCTACCTGGATCACCATGTCATGTCGTACAGCTCGCCGCCAGCCTTTACCTACCACGGCCGTATTCGTTCTGAGAGCAGGTTTCCTCGGAAAAGCTTGGCTCAAGCCAAAGTGCTGCTAAGTCTCTGGGATAGGGGATTTAAGGGATCATTTTGCCAATTGCCTATCTGGCTTGTAATACGACGTCTTATTCGCCCCTGGGACGTTTCTACATCTACTTTACACGGGGGCATTTACACGTTAAACATTAAATTTGGCGTATAAAGCTCCGGACTGATCCCTAATGTACACGGTAAATTTGCCGAGAGGGTTACAAGCTTTCAGTAACAGCTAGCTCTCTCAAACCCCGCCTCAGGCCAGCTGTCAGCGCGAACTCTTCAACAGCGGAGGCGGGATCCTAAACTACGTAATTTCCCGTAATGATTTGGTCTAATATTTGCGCGCGCATTTAGCGAGGATTTGGCCACCCTTAAAGGGAGAGCCGGAGTCTAAGACAGCCGCCCCGGATTGTGGTTCATGGACAGTGTTGTGGTGCATTCCTGTGTTGTCACAGGCCACTCCACCTCGTGTCGCCCTCTCGTGTGGCTGTAAACCCCTCTCCAACCCCCTAAACGTCCCACGGTGACGCAACCCGCCCTAACAACTTACATATCAACATCCAGCCAGTCACCGGACGATATTGTATCTTGCGCGCGAAAATGAGTCGTCTGCTTCCATGACAACGTTGTGTGCGCGTGTCACCATGTGGATGGTGCCGTATGCTAGCGACGACGGTGGCTTTTCCCTCCAAGGCTGAGCCTACTTGACACTTCCACCCAAAACTCCTCGCACAAAGGCTATGTCAAACAGTTTCGCGCGCTTGGGGAAGGGTCGGCGGGGGAAGGTGAGAAGCGAGATCCCTTGAGCTAACTCATCGTGAAGCTTTCGCCATGCCCCGTGGTTGGTAACGTTTCCCGCCGATTCTCTCTACAAAGCCCAAAGCTTCTGGCAACAGCTGCTACAGGATACTGTCTGGATCCCGGACTGACCTCTGTCACGGAATTAGTTGACCTGATTTCTAGCTGATAGTCTTCATCCGTCACCTTGAACTGTAACATTTCTCTCTGTGTAAGTCACGTGTTGTCAGTTCCCTGTCGATGTTGACTTGACGTGACCGCCGCATTATTAGGGAGATTGATGCAACTGTACGCACGATATTAGAGATGCGCATTGTTGGGGGAGCTTCAAAGGGATCTGCCACACTGAATAAAAACATTGTTCACAGCGAGATCAGATCAGCAGAAATTTACATTAGTTGACGAGGATTAGCATTTTTTAAACGTTGGCTTTTAAAAAACAGAGAGCACAGCTACACATGTGTATAGGGGATTGCCAATGGGTGGACTATCGGCTTTCGTAACGTTTTATACCAGTGCTAAAAGAGACAAAAGTAAAGCGGGAAATACAAAAAAAAAAAAAAAAAAAAAAACGCAAAAAAACGCAGATGTGCAAAGCAGCGAAAATGGACAATTTAAAAACTGGCCCTAAGATCTGATTCCACCCTGGTCCTATGTATATATATGAAGGAATATTTAATGGCATTTCTAAACTAGGCTTACTTATCTCTGTTACTTTCAATAGGGTCATCTGTTCCGGAAAACTGTCGCAAATTGGAGCTGGCGTAACTAACTACCCAGCGGTTTTAGCCGCAAAGTGCACATTGAAAACAATTCAATAAATAAATATGGTGAAATTAAATTGTTAAGGTCAGTGTAATTTTCTGCTAAAAATATCACCATTAATTCCTACAAGCAAATCCCTGAATGATATGGACACCCTACCGGGATAATAATAATAATAATATGCAGTTCTTATATAGCGCTTTTCCTGGCCGAAGAGGGATACATTAAGACGCCACAACTGAAGGGCACTTTCACATGCATTGATTGATTTTAAATGGTTGTAAGTGGTTTGGTTTATATAGTGGTTTGAATAAATAGTTATGTGGTTTTGTACATGCTGTATTGAGAGTTGTGCATAATACAGGATTTATTTATTATTTTTATTTATTTTTTTTATCAGACCCCCTCCAACTGTTTACTTGTCACAACTGGATCGGCCGAAATAATATAATTGTAGTGTACAGCCTACAGGGCTGGTGCTGGCCTCCCCCTGTGGCATTGGTGTGTATTTAGATGGTGTTGCTGACTCGCTCCAGTTTCTATTTAGAAATGTTACCCCTGGAAATAAATGGACTGCTCAGATGCTGCTTTCGCCATTTTAAATGTTCACCATTTTAAACATTTTACTGTGACATGCTTCCACGTGAACTCATTGTATGTACTTCCTCTTTTAGACGGTTTCATATTTTAAAATAAAAATATGTGTTCTAAATGGTGAAACTGATTAGGTTAATCAGTTTCGCAGTATATGATAACAACATATTTGTACAACTTGAAATAAATTTACTTACGTTATATCAGAAACGCTAACGCCCAGACATTTCCTCTATATTGTACTTGCCAATTTAAAATACACTGGAAACTTCTATTGGTTTAAAGTCACGAGTCGAGTTTGTGTCACAACTAATTGTTACGAAGTCTGTAAAATATTAATCATCAGACTAATCCCCAATACCGTTTATAATTCCGATCAGACCCCAGGCAGGCGGCTCCAGGGAGCGTGAAGGATACCCGACTCTCCACTTGGCGGCAGTTTCCTTTTGATGTGAACTCTGTGTGGACACAGAACTCTTATGGCCCTCTGTTTTCACTCGACATGCGTTGAGAGAGAAAGGGAACGTTCTTGCGATGCGCTTGAGTGGTATAAGAAAAGGCCGTCCTGTGGCGTTGTTCTGGCGTCTGTGCTTGCAGAAAGCGCGTTCTGTGTCCTTGGCAGAACGCGGTCGCGCGGACGGCGGCAGACGATCACAGAGAACGCGGCGGCAGAGGCGCGGACGGCGGCAGACTATCAGCGATGGACACCTACTTCCTTTTGGTCATTTATTTCTCGTGTGGACGGGTGTTATCAAAGACGCAGCTTATCATGCTAGTATCAAAGCCAAGCTTTCACCGGACGAAATCACACGGGGGACGGACAGGGCCATTTCTCAAAACGCCAGTTATTGTCCGTTTGCTTGGGGTCCAGGGGGGACTGTGAAGATGCGACCCTAAAAGATAGTTCAAGAAGTAATCGACTGATAGACAATCTAGCCGTGTATCGCTTTTATCAAATGAAAGGTAATCTGCGGCGATTTGGACGCTTAGTAAGTGGAGGATTTGTGAGAACACTCGGGATAACTGTCGGGACCCCACAGCTTGTTATGACAGGGAAGTCTTATTATTCTCGCCAACAAAAACTTCTCCTGTGTCGTGTCACGTAGCGTAAAGTAACCTCAGATAAATTGCTGGTTTTAATCCATTGACCCATGGAACCACTGCTTTTCTGCTGTGCCAAAATCAAAACCGACGAATATCGCTTTCATGTTTTGCGGATGTGCTGATGTGCTACCTCCTTTAAATATTTTTTTTCTTTACATTTAATAATGATGGCTAAAATGAATGATTGCTTTCCAAAACGATTGTCACATGCATGGATAGATGTACAATTTAGAACAGAAAGGTTTGACAACAATTCACTAGCTGTCTGGTCAAACAACGCGAATACGTCTAATTAAGGACATACACATATAGTTTTTTTTAAATGTTGTGATATTCAGGTGATTTTTTTATTTAGAGACTGAGCTTTAAGAAAATGAAAAAAAAAAAAAAAATAAAATACCAATTTTGTATTTTTTTGTGTGTGGCAACCATTTTGCGTGCCGATAGTAATGTTACATGAATAAAAGAAGAGTTATTATTTGCGGAAAGGACACGAAGCTATGCTGGTGTTGTAGTGTATATATATATCTGTATATTTGTATTACTATAAAATGAACTGATGCTCTCTCTGTATTCCTAGTATTGGGATGCTATCCAGTACCAGATATATCGTCACGCTTGACTGACTGCTGCAGCCCGAACGATCTGAAACAAAACAGAGTGACGTAATCAAAAAGAGTAACGTGAAAAAAACGTTGGTTAGCATCACATGCATGCGCAAAACACAGTGAAGTAATCTAATCGAGTAACATGAAAAAAGCGATGGTTAGTATCACAGGCGCAAAAGAGAGAGATTTATTTAACTAGTTCATATAAGAGTAACATGAAAAAAGCGTTGGTTAGCATACAGACGCAGAACAGAGGGGTAGTCAAATAGAGGAACGTGAAAAAAGCGTTGGTTAGCATCACAGGCACATAGTGGATAACGTGGGGTTGGTCTCCACAGTAGCTGCTTAGTGGTCGTTGTTATTTGACAGAATGTAAAGAAAGTAAAGTGGAAAGTTAGTAGTAATACATGTACAAAGGTACTAATATAATAGCAAGGCCACTAACTCATTCCATAGAGTGATTTTATTGGTACTACGTTATAACGCCATATAGCATCGCTTTATAGCTGTCTCGCATATGCGTTTTGCTATTACTGCGTGGCAATGGTACTTGGTGTTACATCACATGTAATGGAAGGCCATTTGGGCAGCTATGGGGACATGGGGCCAGTCTCTGGAAAAGCTGAAGTGTAGAAGGGGACTCAAGTTCGCTATCGTCATAACAGCCATTGTCTTTCCCATGCTTCAGATCACTAGTAGACTTATTATTTTCAGAGAACCAGTCCCTGGTAATGGATTGTTGCCTTGAAACAAAACTTATGACTGATTTACCTACTGTACCACAGTGCTAAGTCGTGTCAGAGGCATGTATAGGCCTGAACGTGCAGGTAAAGATTATAACTGTAAATGAAGTGGACTTTTTAGAATGATTTTAAAAAATAAAGGATTGTGTGGGAGTATTTAACGCGTGCAACCAGGGGTAAAATGTTTACATTGTGTGTCAATGTGATACCACGAATGACGTGGTTGGGCAAAAATGAACTTTTCAGTTTGTACTGCTGCTCGTGCGTCCACTACGAAATAAAAATATCCGAACCTTGATTACTCTCCTGTCTTGTTTGGCTAGGAAGGATAGCAGTTGGACATGTCCATTCATTCGTGACGTCCAGAGAATCTATAAAATTTAAGTATAAAACGAAGTATAAAATTTCAAAGTATTCAGTCCATATAGCCATAGTGTGCAGATCCACTTTCAGGATCATGCCGTTTTACAGTCAGAACGGTAGACGAATGTCGATTTTGGACAATAAACGAGAACATCTTTTCTCGAAACAATGTTTGTTAGCACCGGGGAATATGGCTTTTGATAAAATATTTAAAATAAAAGTTTACAGATGGTTTATATCGAAATTTCAAACCTAGAATCCAACCTGAAAATCTCTGCAGACAACATAATTAACCATTGTATTTCGGTGTTGATGCATTTCTTACTTAACACAGGGAAGGAATTTTGACAATCGTATGCTCGATGAAAACGTTGATGTCACTCAAAGCTCTATTAGCTGCCTGTTAAGATGCTCTTTCTGCCCAAGTTGAACATTATTGAAGAACGTTGCTGAATTTGAACGTTACTCAAGACTTAATAAAGTGTTTTTAATCCATTCCCGTAGAGCCACTACGGGTATACGCTTATTTTTATGATTTTTGATATCCACAAACCTGTATATTTTATAACATTGTCCATTAATTCCTCAATATGTGTACTTCAATCAGATCTGCCTGTGTCTTCACTTTGGATGATATACAAGAGTGTTTGGAAAGTTGAAAAAAAAAAACACAGAAAAAAAACAATAAATATACAATTAAGAAAATACAACAGCTATTATAATTTTGTTGTAATCAAAACATTCAAGTTTTTTTTATATAAATATAATTTTACAGATCTGGATAGTCTAACAATTAAGACAAAATAGCTATCACCAACACAGATTTGGGTCTCACACACAAGAAGACAGGATTCACTACGTCCACAGAAACTGTCATATAATAGGATTTCATTTAAACGATATTATAATTAGCAAAACAAAAAAGAATGAAAACAGTCTTTGTGTTCCACCAGGTACACAGATGTCATTTTAGGCAAACTCACCAATTGGATTATGGTAAAATTTACCTTTGACAATCGACACAGATTATCTGGTTAGTAATACAAAGAATATTAAAAAAATATTAATAGCATCTTAACTCATCCAAATGCCAGTAACGTTTACACTTTTCTTGCTCAAATTATCTTACCCAACTTGTTCTTTCCTTTTTAACACCCTTTAAAATTACACACCAACCATTCATAATCGTAATATGACTATAAATAGGGTGATTCGTGCACTGAATGACTTAGTTTCTGACGAAAACTTTATTTTAGACAGTAGATCTGCCAATAGAAATTCAAAATGCTTTTGAAGGTAATGAGAACAGTGTCATTTGGTAGTAACATTATTTTAATTTGAATGAAGTATCTAGCCAATAACAAAGTCCGGTTGTTGTTTTTGTTTTTCGTCAGACTTACCAAAAGAGGAACAGCCACCCGCGAAAAATAGCCTTGTTTACATAACACCGGGAATTGTTTGACATCTCCCTTGGGAACGAATCTGTGTCTATCACAGCCACGCGTCTGGGAAAAACGTGCGATAATCAGAAAACAGTGCTCCGCAGACGACACACTTCCTTGACGCTGGACCCGCGAGAATTGTAACAGATATGTCAACTGTATAGCAACAGCTATGTCCCCCGGCACCTTCGTACTCTTGTCACTTCAGCAATGACACTAATGAGGACAGTCGGGAGCGTGGACATTGCACACGGGGGCACAAAACAAGTTAAGGAACACAAAGGAACTCGTAAAACGCCCCAGCGCGTTTGAGGTATACCCGCTTTACAAACAGGCGACTGACTGACAGTTTGAAGAGCGCTTTCATAAGGACAGATCGGTGGCAAAACGCGGCCGTCCCTCTCATTTAGTAGCTTATTCCTGGGGCCTTTTGGTGATGCCAAAAAGGTTAAGACCCAGGCTTTACTGTGGGACATGAAGGAGGTTATTGAGGGCATTGAAGACCAGCTTCCTTGGAAGACAGACTAGCCGCAATGTGGCTGTTCATGTCAAACCTCTATGACACTATTCATTGGCTGGAACGTGTGTTTTGTCGCATATTGAATACATATATACGCACTGTGGAACAGTTTCTTTTCTTTTACGATGTATTACAATTTAAGTTATAATACATAATATTTTTTAAAGTATCAGTGATGTTTATGTTTTTCCGTTATAATTTACAGCCAAATGTTTGTCTCACATTTTTCAAACTTAGTGTTACTAACTTTAACAAAATAAACTCCTTATTAAAAGTTTTTAAATAACTGGCTTATTGAACACCACTGGTATTTCAGGATTTGTGTTTCAATAAAACGTCCTCCTTGGATAAAGCTCGTTGTTGTCTGTATTTTAGCATATTCAGGAGACTGCTCATTTATGTGTTATATAAATATAGCTGTGACACATTTTATGGTAATTTCATGTCTTTTTTTACGATAATTGTTAAACTGATTGTCACTTTTAAAAAGTTACTCAAGGAAGATTAGTGTTAAAAAGTCAATATACTAGTTGCCTAAGCACCTGCCGCCACGCGCTGCCTTTGTTACCACAGCAACAGAAAAAAAGACATTTCAAACATCCACGAATGAAAAGTATATGGTATGGTTCGATGCCCCCAATGGGAGAACAGTGCTGCGTCAGGCATTCTGGCATTCATTAGTCTCATATTTTCCACGCCTTTGATAATGTTTTCACAATACTGGGATTATGCGTTGACTAACAATTCCACTCCAAGGGGATGATCACACCTCGATCATCTTCTCATCTTAACAGCTGCTGACATACGTCATAAATGTCTGTCACTCATCTGATGCGCGGAAATCGATTTTTTTTTATAAATCCCCCCCGTAGAATTTGATATGTTGAAATGTCGCCGTGCTGCGGATATAGGTGAAAATTCTGTGCGCACAACTTGACCTAAAGTTAATCCGAAACGCAGGTGCCTCCAGCTGTCAACGGAGGGCTGAAATCTGTTACGTCAGAGTTGAACATTTAAATGCGGGCTTTTCCTCACAAACGGAAAAAACAGGCTGAAATTTACAGCTAATTAAACCGACACGAGAGAAAAAGAGTTCTGTATAGGCCTACATATCAACATCAAGTTAGATGAAAGTGCGAGCATTGCAAAATTACTAGGGCGGTACAACAGGCGGTATAACATACACATGACGGGAGATTGAAACGTTGACAATGTCAATGTTGAGAATGTCTGAATTTTATATAGTGGTTCTTGGAAAATGCTGGTTTCGAGATGAATAAAATTCAATTCCCACTTACGTTTCATGTTGGTATAAAGGGTAATGACTTGGAGGACCAAGGTGCCAAAGATGCTACCAATGATGATCCTTCATCTCTACCTGTACCTTACACAGATCGAAGAAGACACATAAATAGTTTTGTTCGATCTAAGTGGCAAACCCTCTGGGATGTGGCTTCATGCCATTCAGCCTTCTTTGGGCCGCTGGCCTGGAACTAGGCGTAACGTTCGCAGAGAGGAAGTAGTCTTGGCAAGAATTCGTCTGGGACACACATAGTTACTTATTGAAGCGAGAAGACCAGCCTGAATGTGTCGGATGTGCCTGCCCATTGACAGTTAAACATATCATGATCGACTCTGTCGAATTTGCTTGTATACGAAGCCGTTTTTTTTAATGTCAGAAACATGAAAGATCTCTTCGATCCCTACTGTATGTTAGAGCTATTGGACTTTTTTTTCAAGATGTGACTTTACATCTTGCCTTGGACTTTGCAATCATTTGACCATAATACTCTTTTCTAGTGGATCCTGCTTAGACTCATAGCGCAGTTTACACCCTTTTTTTTTCACTGTATGACCCTTTTGGTGTTGATGTGCCGTTAAACTTGGATATCACTCACACTCACCCACTCATGTTTAAAAGTTTTTTTCAACAATTCTTTCACGTTTGGTAATGTTATACTTTTTGCAGAAATGGTTGTTTGTTCTAATTTTCCTGTATGTGCATGGGATGTATAACAATGACCGCAGATAAGCCAGGTAAGAGTCAGGTCATATAAACCTCCATGTGTGCTGGAACTTTACTACCAGGTCAAAATTTGTATTTTATAAGGCAAATTCTGTTGCCTTTTGTTTGAAACGTAGCCTAAACTACGAGGAATACGTTTGCCTTGAATAATGTACAGCTGGATTATCCAAGACTTGGTGGTTTAGAAATTATTATGAATTCAATTTGATAATTATTGAAAGTGCACCGAATGGTCCCAAAATGACGTCAAATACTCTCAGGGAACGTAAATCACAAAAAAACCCCGTCAAACTCGATCCTAGAGATTACAGGTGTATACAAAAGTGATTATTTTATAAACGATTTCATTGTAATACCTATCTTCTGACACATTTTTTTTTCAAATAATCGTACACGTTGCATATATGTGGTGTAAAATTTATCTTTCGCACGTTGCCAGAGATAAATTGATGAAGACTACTACAAAAATGCCATTGGTTTGGTCGGCTTCGTTACTGCGCTCTAGCTATATGGTCCTGTCGAAACACTACGACAGCGTTTTGACACAAAATGATGATCGGCTAAAAAACACACTGTGTGTGTGGAAGTGAGTGTTAGAGGAAGGGGGTGCGAGGCAATATCATCACTAAAGTTGCGTGGGGAGGGGATGCTAAGTTGATTTTTCACGTTACTTCTTTGGTATCTCTGAAAGATAGACGAGGGTTGCATGTATACCCTGAATCCACGACATATGACGTCATCAAGATGGCTGGAGCACAATGTCAGTCGCCAGCAATTTGTCACTTCTCGTCCTGGTTGAGCACCTAAAGCTGTATCTGCTTACAGCTCCGCCCTGTACATAATGAGCCCAATCGGCAGCTAAGCGTCGCTTTCCGACATCGTCCGCCACTCCCGGGGTTTATCACTTCCCAGACTAAATAGTTCCATTTCCCGGCGGATGTCGGGCGGCGGCCGACTTCTATTGTTTGCCGCCAGAGAACGCTGTTGTAGCGACGTGAAAGGTTTCGCGTGCGAAATATTGCCGATTGATTTAATTAAGGTTCGGCGGCTGAGCTCACGCCGAGAGCTCCCGATACTGCAGCGTCACGTGCGAACAAGGCGGAAATGACGGAACATTAGGCTAAAACACAAAATACGGTCCGGTGCCGAGAGCGCGTATAGAACGCCGGGACGGACGGCAGAGAGGGAGACTGGGGCCAGGGGCTTTCACACCTACCTCAACAGAAAGCCAGCAGGGGGCGCCTATTATTGATCTCAATGGACACGGGGAAAGAAGGAAGGGAAAAAAATCCCCGAACTCTTTTCAATTAGACTGGTTTATTAATTAGATGGTTTGAACCGGGTCCAGAATGCCGCCCAGGCGGGGGTTCTGTCTCAGTTGTGACGTAAGAGGAACCGAGAAGTCTACAAATGGAATGTGCCTTATACGTGTATAAGGACAGAGCTTCGACCCTGGGCTCGTGGCTTCATACATTCTTGCTGTCGTAGTTATTGATAGTAGTAGTAGTAGTAGTAGTAGTAGTAGTAGTAGTAGTAGTAGCAGCAGCAGCAGCAGCAGCAGCAGCAGCAGCAGCAGTAGTAGTTATTCTATGATGTACAGATCGACGGATTCCATGCAGAAATGCAAATCCCAGGAGGCATGTGTACAAATGAAATCACAAAAGAAAAGGACATGAGAACGCTGACTTGAAAATTGACTATGGCTGGTCTGGCAGCTGTCTGCCTGGTTGCTACCCCGTGGACAAACCGTTCTAGTCCCTGGTTCTAATAAGGTAGCCATCAGGATGTCCTGTAAGGTCTGCCAGGTCTGGTTGCCTCACCTGGCCTCCACGCTGTTAACTCTCACACTGACAACTTGTCTGAACCGCGGGCAGTAACGTAAAGTATTATTACGTAAAAGGCGATTTGGCGGCTTTCAGTGTGCCGGCCTTACAGACAGCAGGATTAGCGAACTCCGACTGAATGACCTAGAATCGCCTCTAGGGCACTCTATACGTCACCCCACCCTCGTCAGAGGCGGGGGCCGGACGTTTGCGCTTTTCAGACCGTCTCGAAACAACTGAGCAGCCGTGAACGCTGTCCGCCAAGGCTCAGGCGTAACTAGGCGTAAAATCCCCGCCGACCGCAGTGTACAATAAAGCCGATCGTTCCCTGACCGGACTGGTCCTGTACGACTTGTCAACAATCCGGATTACAGAGAACGAATTGTTGTCGCCGCTAAAAAAAGTCACCCCACAACTTGAAAGCGACCCTGGTGCTGCACGGAAGGTATTAAAAAGGAGAAGACTTCCAGTTTTAAGAGTCTTCTATAGCTTCCACGGTCGGCGGAGTGTGAAATTGAGGTCTGGGGTCCGCCGGTCTTTCTCACGATTATTAACCGCCTAATTCGCTGTACTTGGACAAAAGAAAGTAACACCTCTGCTCTCCCGGCCTTTCAGGTCCGCTGTGAACAAGTAGTGCCTGGGTTTACTTTCTGTGCGGGTTTTCACGGTTTGGTAGCGAGCCATGGTGACTGTCGCATACCCCACCCTGGAATGTCACCATCCGTGGTACGACATGAATAATTAGGCACGAGACCCAGGTGACGCTGCACGGCTCCTAATGGCCAGACTGGGAGGAACTACACCTTGTCTCGGAGGAGCACCTACACCTGCCCTTTTGCGACATCGAGCCCGCTGTTTCGTCCAGAGCCTTTTGTCCCAACCCAGGAGTATTCATACTCTCGTCAGGGCCGCATCCATTATGTATCAGCTCGTTACAATTCTTATGAGACGACGGCGAGAATCGCCATTGTTGTCAGCTTCCGGTTCCTGTTGCCCGGATCCCCTGTACGGAGGGAGATATGGTTGTGATAGGTCCCCGGGCCGTCAGTCAGGCAGTTACAAGCTCCGTGTTCTGCAGGAGCCAGAAAGACATTAAGGGGGAGGACTTGAGACCCTATACCGAGGTTCAAGACAAAAAATCATTTATTTTAAGCATTGATATTTACCTTATTCATTCATGAAAACATCCATTTTTGAACACATATCTTGTATGAGTGGGACATTGTCCCGGACGTTACTGGCATAGTGTAGTTCAGAGAAAGGCGAACGGGGAAGTCCCTGACCACTGCAGATCGTTACACTATTCGATGGTCGTTGCTTCCCATGGAGAGTTAATTGCTCCAAGACCGTCTCTTGCTTTTACGATGGGTGTTATATAGGAGTAAATGCGTGTTTCTGACCACATAAAGGGAACACGATGTTTAAGTTATAATAAGTAACGTTTAGAATAAATAAACTAGTTCATTAAGCACACAGTCTCCTGATTCCAGCCTCTCAAGCCTATACGGGCATTCCTACAGAGCTGATTTACCCTTCACGTTAAACAACTTATCTTTCTCTATCTTTCCAATTCAAGCCCAGCAGGCCATGCACAGCTCGACAGATAAACAGGTGTCTGCCCGCACGTCCAATTGCCTGATATTATAGGTGATATTTCGTCACGGTTGAGTCGTTTTTCGTTCCATGCCAGGTTGCACATAATTACAGGCTCTTCATCACGGCACGAACATTGACCCTGTAGCTTTAAAAGGGACAAAAATTAAGACGTCCTTTAAAAGTGTTTTTGAAAGATCTACAAAGGTTCTAAGTGTTGTCGCAGAGCAGATCGCTTTTTTAGTTCTTTGCTTTTGTCTTTTTTTTCTGTCGGTAATTATATAATTTGAGGACAGAGTGTGTGATAATGGCCCCCGGCAGCAGCCCACCTCTGACTTCCCTGTTCAGTGTGACAGTTGTGTGTACCCTACCTGTCACCAGAGATCTGTCTCCATACGATGATGTGCTGTCAGTATACTCTTGGGGAAAGAAAAGGGCGTGTTGATAATTTTACAATTGCATTTTCTAAATAAATCAATCAGTTATACGACGTTTTATATGAGTTCTTTCCTTCCTATTCCGTCATTTGTTTTCTTATCTTTGTGCTTCTACCTCTTATTTTGGATTTAGACAATAGTAGTAGGGTAATGGAGGAGGGGCTCAAGGAGGAGGGGGGGAGCAGCAAGAAAAAATAAGACTATAATTGTAGTAGAAGTAGTAGTAGTAGTAGTAGTAGTAGTAGTAGTAGTAGTAGTAGTAGTAGTAGTAGTAGGGAGCAGTAGCAGTCGTAGTAGTAGTAGTAGTAGTAGTAGTAGTAGTAGTAGTAGTAGTAGTAGTAGTAGTAGTAGTAGTAGTAGTAGTAATA
>JAAUYG010164385.1_pt1 | contig 20268 bp, 14 predicted proteins | sample 7278091 | NCBI WGS metagenome assembly JAAUYG01 (sample SAMN14350201, study PRJNA611818) | marine sediment metagenome | isolation source: surface marine sediment (0.6m) | place: French Polynesia: Moorea | collected 2018-08
ACGACAACCTCCTGCCTACCTCAATTATCATCTTTTTTTCTGGTGGGCGCCTGGGGGCGCGCCCCGCCCGCCACAATAACCAGACGTCCCCAAAGGTGTGATAATCTACGTTGTGTTTATATTTCTATGACCTTCCCGTACAAATTTGGACTTCGTGATATATTTGCATTTCTTAGTGGCGTTAAAGTGAAAAACACATTTTCTTACTTTTGGTAAAACCTAAAATAAAGAGAATATCCTGTCTGGGCCTTCCGCTATCATTTAGACGGGAATGAACAACCAGAGGAGCCAAAACGAGGTCCAGGGACCTTGACGCTCTTAAGACCCACTCTGCTAAATGCCACGGAAAGTAACGATTACTGATGTCTACAGAAATGTTTGTTGAAATCGAGCGAAAACTGTACTGGACGAAACGTTTTGAATTTGAATGTGTTAAGGGAATATTAAAAGTGCTTTTTTAAAATATTTGTCAAATCAAAAAAAGAAAAAAAAAAGAAAAGAAAAAAAAAAAACGAAAAGAAAAAAAAAAAGACACAACCAGCAAATTGCCTATATTCCTCTGAAACCATGAGCAAGCACGTAACTTTATAAACTAAATTACGAAAGTAGTAAGCAAGCACTACATAGTCAGACAACGATTCCTCAAGACACACCCACCCTCGGAAGAAGCTCTTTGGTGGCATCATGCCGTCTGGTGGCAGCATGCCGTCTGGTGGCATCCTGCCGTCGCCTAATAGCAGACGACATCTCAGAGAAAAGGCGCCCCCGTGCGGGCGGAGTGGGAACAAAATGTCCCAGCTAACCAATGGGACAGGCGGGTTTCAAAAGGGAAATGTAATTGTCCGGAGAGACCGTAAATGTTACATTATCGCCCACTTCTATGCCTGCCCCATTTTTCAGTGGCCGTCACATGAAGTGTGACGGATGCCTCAGAGCTCATTACCAAGATCGCTGACCCTCTTAGGGACTATATATGAGGCGCAAAAACACAATCCCAAAGAGTAAATCGTCAAATAAGAGTTCCAGCGCCATGATAGAAATGACGAGGCAAGTGTTTGTCCAGTCCAAATTGGCAGCGTGTATGGTGCTTTGAAATTCTTAATGGAGTGAGGGAAAAGTAGTTTGTCTAGTGATCTAGTCGCCATTACACGGAGACCGTGTGCATTAAGAAAGTGTAAAGCATCAGGTTTCTAATTTATTATTTATGTAATTATTGACTTAATTTAATACATGTAACATGGAAATTCAGAAAACTGGGTTTGGAGTCGAAATACTTTTTGCATGTGGGTGTAATTTTTGATATTGAAGTATATCTATTTTGGCATTTTATCATATAAAATCTGATTTAGTCCGGGACATGGTTGTTACACATGAAAATGAGTTCGCAACACTTTACTTCTGCATTTCACCTTTATACCGAATCTGAGCGGCATGATGCTATTTCAGTTTACTTTCTCCCTTATGTTATCTTCCTTTCATTTCATTAAATATATTTCTGCCATCTCTGTCTGTTCACTACCTTCCTTTTTTCTCTTTTTTCTATCTTACTTTCTTTCTTTCTTTCTTTCTCTCTTTCTTTCTTTCTCTCTTTGTTTCTTTCTTTCTTTCTTTCTTTCTTTCTCTCTTTCTTTCTGTCTTTCTTTTCTTTCTTTCCACCATCCTTCTTTCTTTCTTTCTTTCTTTCTTTCTTTCTTTCTTTCTTTCTTTCTTTATTTATTTATTTATTTATTTCTCTTTCTTTCTTTCTTACTTTCTTTTTTACTTTATTTCTTTCTTGTATTTCTTCCTTGCATTCTTTCTTTCCTTCATTTCTTCCCTTCTTTCTGGACAATTTTTTTTATAACAATACGGCGTGCAGTATTGTATAAATAGGCACACGGGAAGCAAAGATTGTATACATTAAACACCTTGTTAGCTGCTGGTCATTTGATCAGTGTTATTTTCGTAGATTTCCAATTTGTAAACCTGCGAAATAGAGCTGTCATGGAAACTAGCACCACACGCTGTCATGGAAACTAGCACCACACGCTGTCATGGAAACTAGCACCACACGCTGTCATGGAAACTAGCACCTCACGAATGACTTTAAACCCTCTGTGTATGGACTGGGTATTAAAATAACCAATGGGAAACACTTCGCAATCAGAGATTGCAACACTAAAGCAACAAAAATATGCACTGGCAACACGAGAAGGCTTTCAAGGTTGGCGACAGTTGGCCCGTGGTGCCTGGGGGCTCTCTGGAGCGGTTCCCATTTTGCCGGAGGTCGATTTTTTACATCCAGCTCTTTGGCTTTAATTTATTCTCAGACTGTTATTGTCGATGACGCGCACGAAGACGACGATGGCGGTGATGATGTCGTCGTCGACGACGACGACACGACAACGACGACGACGCAGAAGAAGAAGAAGAAGAAGAAGAAGAAGAAGAAGAAGAAGAAGAAGAAGAAGAAGAAGAAGAAGAAGAAGAAGAAATGATAAGAGATATGTGCGGCCCCATATCATCCGTGGCCCAGTGAAAGCCGTCCCACCGACCCTGTTGTCCGTTCCGTCACCTTCCTTCTCACCTCTCCCCTGGCCCTCGGCTCCCAGTCGTAAACTACCGCGGCACCAAATCAATCAATCTGATCGATAACATTAGACAAAAACTACTGGAATGGAAGAGGATCAAACGAGGTCCGGGCCAAAGACGCTAATAGCCTTCCCTCTGGCAGGGGCCTTAACGACTTCTCCGCTATAGTGTTCACCGAACCCTTGTAATTTTCCCATGGTTTTGTGTCGTATTTCCCCTAGGGGGAGCTCCTTGTCATTCGCCCTAAGACCCGTCCCTGTCACCTCGGATTCCACCTGCCATGGCAGTCGTATTTGGTTCTTCTCTAATCACCACGACTCGCGATTCTGCAGCCGCGGGACACGCTGAAATTACAGTATCGATCTGCTCTATTCCCTCATGTAGGCAGCCTGCAGCTGGTATGGGGTGGGGGGCCGCGAGGAAGGGAGGGGCGAGGAGTAGTCCTTCCGTGCCCCTCCGTGCCGATACCTCCATTCCCGCTGCCATGTCTCCGGCCCATTGGGCAGGTGTAGGTGCTGTAGCCGGATTGGCTCTATCGGTATTACCGGGCTTTGATTAAGCCACAGGCCAGGTGGGGGACGGCACTGCATAGCCAGGGAGACACACGGGAGGGACTGGCAGCGGGAACATTGCGGATAGCGGACAAGCTTACAGATCTGGAGGCTTTAACTCTGTCACCGTCTGAAGGACATGGTCATCCTGTCCTTGTAGGAGTATTACAGATTGAGGGGACACCTGGGACCAGGTGACAGGCCTTGCAGACAGCCGGCCAGAGAAGGAATTTGGCAGGTAATATTAGTCGTCTGTTGTTGTGAGGCATTCTCTCTGAAAAAAAAGCATCAATAGAATCCCAGAGGGGATTGTATTTGTGTTCAGGAGGAGATGAATCGACATAGAATAGCGGCTCTAATTAGCGTTGTTACAACATTGTTGACACTGATGTTAAAAATAATGTAAACCATGTCGATATGCAATATCATTCAACTTTTATTCACTACAGAGATAGGTTTGGATAGAGCATTTGACCAGGTACTGGGTCGTAGAATACGTGGTAATTTCTTAGTGGTCACATACATGTAGGTAGAACTGACCTGCGGGCCTGCGACAGTTTGTACTCAAACTAATATGTGCCCAAGTTAGGATGTTTTGGGCTGCTCCCTTCATGAATGCTGTCTTCTGGTAATCATTTTACTAACCTAGAGAATACCTGCTTACCTAAACCATAACTAGTTCTGAGTCTTCTTCTTTTAAAACCTAGAATAGTGGCAACCCTGATATGCTAATTTATTACCACATAAAGGTCTTCACTTCACGTACGGGGTCTTCAGTTCTGCTTGCATGTCTGTTGCCCAAGTAACTTCTTTCTTAGAGTTTGGTTGTCCGAGATTTGACAGAGGTGCTCAGACAATGGAGTCGCTGCGTCACGGCTTACGTACAATGCGATTACCCATCCCACCAAATCATCTGTGTCCAGTTGCAATAGACGATAAAGAACGTCCCGGCTGTTATCCCGTAGTGGTGACTGTGGCAGTGAAATTTCCGTCTTGTCCCTTATATGTAGATTCAGAGAAAAGGTTTTCCCCTGTCCCCCAAACTCTCCTGATGTCACAGCCATCTCATAAGAAGTTCTTACTATGCTAACCTTATTTGTTTAAAGCTAAAATATCCTCTGTTAAACAAAGGTATCGTTTGGAGTGTATACGGCCATTCGGGTCGTTGGGCTGCTTCTACAAAAACACCGCCATCTAACATTCTTTTATTTACTATTAACTTACTTAAATGACCACATTCTAAGTCGATCTTCATGTGCTTGGGATTGGGGACTTTTTGTGTGTGTGTGTGGGGGGGGGAGTAAAATTGAGGGTAGGGATACGAGGGGGTAGTAATGGAGAATATGCACTGGGACATATAGTCTACATTATCACGAGGTTGCAGGTATATGTATGGTGCACATTTTCCCCAAAATCTTTATTAATTTTCTTTTGTTGGGCTGGCAAAAATCAAAAGTCGGCTCACCTTTGGGGAAAAAAATGCATGTACGCATATGGTTAGGCGAACGTTTGCATATGCAATAACTTGACTCTCCATGCTCGGGGAGGGCGGCAAGGTCGTCTTTCAGGGGTCGTTTCTGTCTTAATGGCGAGTCATAGTGATGCTGAAAAAAGACACGGAACCCCTTGCCAAACACCGTGTAAGTAACTTGACGCGTGGGGTGGCCCGAGTGCGGACGCCAATATATGATAGACATAGCTTGTTATTACCATGGTAACCTTACCCACCGTGGACTTTTGCTGTATTCTCTGTCTAATTACCGCCTCAGGTGAGGTAACTATCGATCACTGTTATTAACGACAGATTGGTCGCCTTCCCCCTACACAGCTACTCGCCAGGGATGTACCTGGAGGCTATCTCTTGTCATTCTTCAGCGTGGCTTGCATTCTTACAGGACAGCGCCATATTGTATGAGAACAGTGCAATGACAGTGGTGTAACAAACTACGACGATTGGTTAACAATAGCATTTTACGAGATTGTAATCGTATGAGTATTGTGGAATAATTTATGACAATGGTATAACAATCACGTGACGATAGCAATCGTATCCCGATCGTTCAACAATCGTATTATGATAGTGTAACAATTGTCCGATATAAAGATAGTTATGCGTCACACCAGTGCATGCAGTGTAACAAATGTAACATTCGCATGCCGATAGTGGAGTAGTATGGTGATAATGTAAATCGTATGATTAGAGTATACATGTAATATAAAAACCTTATGATAGTGCCGCAACCTCGTAAAGGCGAAAGCTTACTTGCGATTTCGAAAATTTAGATTTAATGTTGTATGGCTAATTGAAAGGAAACACAGCCAGTCAACACTGTTGCATCAAGGCTGCTGGCTTTTTTTACAGTGTGCCTTACAAATTTGGTAAACGAGATCTCCTGATGTTCACAGCAGCCCAAACAGCAGGCAGTTCTATGTGTGAGTCTGGTACCAGACCCCTGACGCCAGGGTTTACTGAGGGGTATATGCCTGTGTGTGCCGTGTGTGTGTGTGTGTGTGGGGGGGGGGGGGGTGCGATTGGCCCGGTATCTGTTCTAACACATTGGGCTTGAGCATGATTTCCGATTGCAGTCTCAAAAACAATTCATATCCTTCATTAAGTTGGTCACACAATCCACGACACTGGATAGCAAACAATCCGGTCTGAGAGCCGCCTTGAAGGAGGAGAGGGAAACCACCTGTGGAGAGAGAGAGAGGCAGCAGTAATATGCCACCATGACGACGTCGGGAGAGGGGTTGCGGTGGGGAATAAGAGGGCAGAGGTCGGAGACAACAGGGTGACAGGTCTGACATCTCCAAACTAATTGATTCATGTGAGAGGGTCAGTTAGTATTACGGTTTAGCGGCGGGACTCATATTGGGGGAATGGGGCATATGGAGGCGGCTGGTTTTGGGGCACTGACTTCTGAAAACTACTTATACCTAAATTTGTGCTTAAGTGAAACTTTGAGTCATTTGCAAGGCTTGCAATTTAACTCAGCCCAGCGTTGTGCATTACGAGAACATTACCTCCACTTCCCGTAGCCTAGTGGTTACAGCGTCCGCGACCGCGTCACACCAAAGACGTAAAACCTGGGAGGTTTGCGCTTCTCAGCTTGGCAATAATGAGTTAGGTAACCGACTGGTCGGCTCGGAGTCAGTATAATGGTCTGAGTGATTTCTTTCTGCTCACCTGTGGGGAATTGAATCGGTGGCTTGGGGCCCAAAATCTGTAGGTCCAAGCATGACAGGTTCAAATTTACCACACCTACACCCGCATACACCACCGAATTCAACTTGCAGTCGGTGATATGATCTTGCCCTCCCTCACTTACCAAAGACAGGAGACATGAGTCAAACCACATGACAGAGACTCACGTGACGCCCAGACGTCGGCAACCAGCTGCGTTCGCTACATTTACCACAGGGACGGGTTGACATTTTGACAGAACAATGTGGCAAGGCTTTGCGTACTGGAATGTTTTCTCCAATATCCACTTGACTGTGAAAGTTATTGGTGTGAGATGATCGCAGGAGCTGGCGCCGATGTTGCAGCCAACATCATAAACATGTGATGTAGTTTGGCGCTGTTTAATCTGTAAGATATCAGGGTAACGTAATAGGGTTTTTGCATCTCATCTACGGTATGTAGTCTTTGGGTTTGCCTTTTGTGAAATTATGTCAAGTTTTGAGAGTATGTTCGTCATGACAGCTGTTGTCTGCAGGGTGTAATTTGTTTTTCTAATGATTTATTGATTGTCAGTTATGTCCAATCGCCACAACCAAGTGACGTTGTCTAAGAATGTTCTTCCCTTTGTTCCAGAACGAATTTCAGTGGTGATTCTGGAGTCGTGTCTGTCTGACCTTCAGCTTCTCTACGTGTGTGGGACCAAATACAATCAGGATATCTTTCTCTTAACCACGACAGGATATACATACTTGTACATTTCTAAATAGACCCTTAGCGACATACACTCCGCCGTTCTCTACTGCCGGGAGTCGACCTGAGAACCTTTGCCCTATGCTGGTACACAGCCCGACGCCTAGATGAATATACACGCCGCCCGGTCCGTGTTCCCCGGGCACTTCCTGTTGAGTTCCCCGCTGACCTCCCCCCTCAGCTCCAGTCTGGCCCCCACCCAACCCATGGCCTCCCCTACCATGTTCGGGGCCGAGCTCCTCACCCCGGCCCCAGCTACCGCCCCGCCCCCGTGTCCTCTAGGCCCCAACCCGGGGCTGGGGCCCCCAGTGCTGAGCGCTACCGGAGTCAAGATCAGCAACATCACCAACTCCACTGACCCCCAGGCCATCAACTCCCGGATATTCGTGGGCAACCTCAACACGTTCACGGTGACTAAGGACGTGGTCGAGTCGGTCTTCAAACGCTACGGTAAGATTATCGGGATCTCCATGCACAAGGGGTACGCCTTTGTACAGTACACCAACGAGCAGGACGCCAGGAACGCCGTGGCTGGGGAGGACCAGAGGGTGTACGCCGGGCAGCAGATAGGTAAGCTAGCGGCGTACTCAGGCCACAGATAGCACAAGGTTAGATACAAAGGACGAATCTCAATATAGTCGCTACTAGGACACACGGCAGAACGGCTGGGATTAGAGGAACGTGGCTGAATTTACATGGAAAGCCATGGCATCCGTAATAGCCGAGTTGTTTAACTGCTTTACGTCCTCAATGCGATTAGCAGACATTTAACTTATAATACTGGTATGAAAGTGCGTCATGCCAAAATGATTGTGGTTAAATGGCGAACGTCGTTTCACTTTGTCCAAGAGCAGCCCAAAAAGACAATAATTGTAACATTTTAATAATAACCAATAACAACAAACGCCCTTGGTGTCCAGTCTTTTGTACATGACAAATCTCCTACTTATTGGAACTACTATGGGGGAAATTTCTCCCATTCCAGTCTTTTGTATTCCTGATGTCTATCACATTCCAAGGGGTCGATGTTCATTTTTATTAAATTAAATTATTAATCTTTTATTGATAGCAAGTCGCTGTATATTGAATTCACACGATGGCACAAACCTTTGTATGTTTAACTGACAGTTTATATGGAGGATTAGTTGTAGTCTGCTTTGGATGAATGGCGAGATAATGCTGCTTTGATTGTTCCAATTTGTCCAGCATTTTAAGTAAGAAACGTGTTTGCTTCATGTAATATCGCCCTGTCTTAATGTACGTCGACATACAACAAACAGTGTATTATACATGTACACACTGTATGCCCTTTACATATTCATTACGTGTCAGCTTCTTATATGGAAACTCTGGTTTTCCTCAGATGTCAATATGGCGTCCGAACCTAAACCCAACAGACCTAACCGGAAGCGACCACAAGGCGCAGGCGCAGAGTGGTAAGTCGACACTTTCATCACTACACATGGCAGCAGATAATGTTGTTCTTTTCGGGTTCTGCATTGAACGATACAAACGTGTACATAGCTGGTGTCACAAGGAACAGATTGAGGTTTGCAGGCAGAAACTGCAGGGTTCCACAACTGCAGCAGAATTATGTTTGCATCAAAATTAGCTCCACTTTTCTACTTGAGAGACGCCCACTTTCGCCAATCCCCCTTTTCTGTTTTCGAACGCGTGACACGTGTCAGTAAAAGTAGACCTCGCTATCACCACCCACCACCACCCTCGCACCATCACCACAATCGTCACACAACGGGTAAAGAAGAAATTATGTTTAGTAAAATAGGGTGTACAAAAACGGATTTTCGTTTGATCAGTGTAAGCTCAGAGACTTCCCACCTAGACACGACTCGATACTCGATGTCCTACCTGCGTTGAATGTGGGGTCTCCACACTGCCAGAGTCCATTCCATCCTACATACAGTGTCTGAGTACCAGTGTATGGATTAGCTGGCAGTAATAGCGGCTAATGCCACAATCCTGTCACCTGTGTGAGGATCTGACACATACACATGTAGCTTACCCCCAGGGTCAGTCTAACTGCTTGGCCTTTACATGTCCTTCCTTGACATATAACGAGGACATCTGCACTGATATGCGACTTTCAGCTGTCTCATTAGTCGGCTATAGCTGAAGGCTTAGAGACCTAAAAGCAAAGACCTTGTAATATTGACCCCGGCTTAGCTACCCGCTTGTGGACGTTGCGTTACGGTTGTTGCCTAGTTACTAACAGTTTTCGCACCAGTCTTCGCGGGGCATTATGGGAATTCCGACGGTTGGGGAATGTAAATGTTCCTTTATGGAAACAAATTCCATAGCGCCCCCTGCCGGCGGGAAGGCGCTCAGAGCGTATTGTAGATGCTCTATCCCGAGGGAATCATAGATATACGTACTCCACCGAGATGTCCAAATTAGATTTATCACACTTATCGGGACATCAGACACTGGACATTCTGTTGACGACGTCATCGCTTATTGTGATGTTTCTGAGCCTATCCACTGAAAAGCCAACATTCTTACAGAGGCAAATTTTCTCCTCAGGTTTCAAGTTGATGCATCTCTTGGTCGTTCTTATTTTACTGTCATAGCTTGGTTCATTCGCCTCCTCTATAGCACGAAACAGAAAGAGCATGGGTTTCTCAAGCATGCATGCTTTTATTAACATAGCCTGAAGTGAGTCTGCTGTCCTCTTTACAAAGCAATGCTGGTTACTCTAACTGTTTTTGAATTTTGTGGAGACCATTTTAAAATGCCTCAGCAATATTTAAATAAAATTTATATGAATGTAACGTATGGGCGATCGTGCAGTACGCGCTTTCTCAGCTTTTTTTACCATAGTGCCAGTGTGGTACGTGTAGTCCATAATTTTTCACTACTTTTAATCACTAATACCAATATTGTTTTAAGGAAAATAATTTTGAATTTGTAAAGTCGATATACAAAAAACAAAGACAGGGCAATATAAGGGAGTAAAGGGCAACACAGAGAGATGAGACCAATGGCCGACAGACCGTAATTACAGATAACAATTTGTTATTCAAAACGTTATTCAGAACTGTTAATAGAAATGGACAATATCAAATAGATAGACATTCTGTTCGAAATTGTAGCTGATTATGAAGTGACTGTATCCGTGCGATGTATGGAAAAGTCGGAAGACAAATGATGTTTAAACCAGTTCTAAACTGAATGTAAGCCGGAGCAAATGTTTTTTTTTTTCGTATCTATAGCAAGGAGCACATTTCAATGCCCGGATAGTGAGAGCATAGTGTTCTCTACCCACAAGAGTATTGAGGAAATGAGATCAATATCACCCAGCTACCCGTTGGTAATAGCGTTTTCTCCGATGCACTTTTGCACTGCGATATTTCTATTCATGCACAAATAGCGTGTAACCTGGGTTTTGTGTTATCTACACCTGTTACCAGCCGTGTTATGTGTGCATCGCTTACTGTTCACATGAACAGGAGGTCTGTCCTTTATGTTGTAAATCCCTTAGCAAAGGGGGATAACCGTAGAACAGACTCGGTCTGGCAGTACAATGATTTTCTTGAGCTACAGGGAAACTTTGTACATAAAGTACATAAATCCCATCCTATAGAGACCACAAAATGTGGTCCTTATACACAGGTGGTCTTTATATACAGGTTCAATAGCAATGAAAGTATACACCTGGGGACTATAAAAATACGTTGTTTATAATCAGGTGGTCTTTATATACAGGTGGTCTTTGGACCCGGTTCGACTGTATTTACATTGGGAGTTTTGTTCTAGACAGACTATATCTATAATGCAAAGCGCTATTTTCCTCTGTTCAGGCAGACTTAATAGCCAACTAAACCTTTGGGTCAGTGTCACCATGTCCTGGAATCGTGGCCACTGGCATGGGGTAAATCGCGGTCACTGGGGGTAAACTTTTTTACTATCATGCTTGGCAACTGAAAGTACGAAGATGAACTTTCTAACTGCCTCTGTGTCTCGCGTTGTGATTTCGTTTTCTGTGCTGATACAGAACCTTATATCCTGGCCATGCCTTTGTTGCATTTGTCAATGGCGCTCTCGCAGTCACTCGGTTCTTTCCAGTTTCTCATTTTGGGGAAGCTTTTGTAGTTTGGCTATTAGTCAAATTAATACGGTCTTGTCAGGGAACAGATTGTAGAGCGAGCCTTTATGCCACCGACAGCAGGCCAGACAGAATCGCTCCTCTCGGAGAGGGAGATCAGCAAAGCTCGTGTCTGCGGCCATTCCATCAACTCTATAAAAGCGCGTGTTTCCATGGCAGGCTCTTCCCAGTGTCGGACGCACTCCCCGGAAGTGGGCTTTTGCGAGGACAGGATTCTGACACTTTCTAAATGGCTTTTATTGTCCCGTATCGTAAGTCATATTGCCAGACGGAAGTCGGCCGTCTTGCCTCTGTCTGTTGGAAGGCGAGCGATGGCCGCTCGCAGCCACAGAAAGCGGCAAAGTTAGTTGGGGACTGACGAAATCACGCCAGTTGGCCATTGTTCAGCTTGTCGGGCCCAGTGGGGACCTTGGGTAATCACAAACCGTGGGCCTCCAGCCCCGGGATCCGCTGTTTCCCCTAGCGATTGGTAATTAATTAGGGGCTGAATGGCCCCGGTCGAGAGTGGGGGTTCCATCTTTACAAGGCATCTTTACCTGAATCACTGGTTCCTGCTTTCCCCGCGGATCACGCTACAATCTCATCTGGCGTCTCGGGCCGTTAAAAGTCGTTTTCATCGATTTGCATGAACATTTGAGTGGAAACTTTGGAGTTTCTTTGGCGAGGCATTGTCCCCCCACTCTCGCCCCCAAAATCTCGCAACTTTAAATGATATACGGGCACAGTAATGAGCACGAGAAGTCGTGTGCCGTGCCGTATTATTTTGAAACAGGCAGCGTAATCAGGGGCAAACCGTTCCTGATCAATACACGGATCCTGCTGTACTCCTTGCTCCTTTTTGGCAAGCAACTTGCTCGAGAGTTAAACACAGTAACTTAACATTATAAAATGTAGCACAGCCACATGAAAATACGTAAAACGATAAAACGATAAATTAGAGTATATATTCTGTTCCTATAAGTTTATTTAAACATTTACAACAAGAATATTGCTTTACACTCTTACAAAATATGTTTTTAATAGGCCGGTGGGTATGTGGAGGGTATCTGTAGATATGTGGAGGGTATCTTTAGATATGTGGAGGGTATCTGTAGGTATGTGGAGGGTATCTGTGGGTATCTGGAGGGTATCTGTGGGCATGTGGAGAGTATCTGTAGGTATGTGGAGGGTATCTGTAGGTATGTGGAGGGTATCTGTAGGTAGGTGGAGGGTATCTGTAGGTAGGTGGAGGTATCTGTTACGTTTTTATTGATCGATTATAAGTTTAAAAATATTTGGCTGCAGTGATTTTTAACCGAGAGATATTTTTTTTCTAGTAAAAAAATGTCAAAGAATACTTCTCACCAGGATTATTAATTTTCAGCCTTGAGTGTCGTTTGGTGTGAATACATAGAAGTTATTATGATATAAGGTCAGCTTAATTTGGTAATGCATCTCACATGCCTTTAAGTTTTAAATTACTCTGCGACAGTCAACTTTTTGTACAAGTTTACGTAGATATTGTTTACCCGGGATGCCCCCCTCGTGTTGCACTGCAACCGACTGTCTAGTTTATTTTATGCGTTCTTTTGTGTTTTTTCGTGGTCCCACTTCAACTTTTCAACAAACCATAAGCTAACACTTCCAGAGAAAAAACTATCACTGTCAAAAAAATGCTGTTACGTCTTGTTAAATATTACAGTGTGAATTTGCATGTGACGTATACTACAGGCGGCTGTGGTGGTGGGTTTTGGGCATGCATGTAGCTGTAGATGGTGAGGGGAGTCTGACGGAGGAAGTTTTATCTTTATAGACTACAATAACTGTGCCGGCAATGTTTTCTCTACGCCACGCCCAGTAATACGTTGGTTTTAAGATTTTCCAATATTTTACACATAATGCCAGCAGACCACTTTAGACAGATTTGGTGTCGTGGCTAACGCACTTTGTAGCCCAGTATTACATATTTTCTCTTGCCTTTGGCTGGCCATGTCTATATTTATGTATGTGATATACTTGTGCATGAGTTTGCAGTTTTCTTCATCCATTTTTTTTCTGGTAACAAATTGCCACCGTGTCGTGCAGTGCCTTATCCTGCGGCAGTGTGTAAGCTTTGAAGTATGTACAAGTATAAAAAAACATTTTTGAGTATTTTGTTTTATCTTCTTTTATTGCCTGACAGGGATTTTTACTACAACGTGTAAGTATTTCCAGTATTTCCAGTGTCTCTTTTTCAAATAGCTGTGATGTTTTGTATATTGACAATTTACGCGGACTTTCACATCATTAAAAATCATCGTTTTATTTATTTATTTTTATTGTTTTTCATATTAAATCATCCTTTGTATCCGGAGATCGAATATCACGCAGTTTTCCTTTATTGCAATAAATTATGTCGCAATTATTTATTAATTTGTTTCAAAATACCCAAGTAGAAATAACTCTGTTTCTATATCCACGCGATATTGTTTCGATGTCATTCTTTTTATTGATATATTTTATGCTGTGTATGTCACACTAGATGTAGTCATTGTTGCATGCTCACACTCTATCTAGGTGAAAATTATCTAAATGGTGCGGTTAGTATGTAGTTTTTGTACTGGAAGAAAATTGCAATTTTTGTTACAAGCTGGTACAGCTGATTGCTAAGAGTAGCATTTTGGTTGTATATTCTTGGAAGTTAACTAGTGGCGTTACACCATTTAAGTGTACAGTATGTGGTGCTACTTTTGCGTCTATTTGTAAGAATTGACATCACGTGGCCTTGATATTGTACAACATCATGTCTTTAGGACTTTTTTTTTATTTAAAAGCTATTTTTGGTGACATTCAGATTTTCCTGTACAAGCTTCTCTCCATTTCACCTCCATCTAGACCCATAGTGCCTGGCAGAGCCACGGGGCCATTGCATGTTCCCATGAAGCGGCCAAGGCCGGATTACGCTGCTGCTGCTGCTATCAGCGCCGCCAACAATGCAGTGTTGCCACCAACCGTCAAGAAACGGAACTTCATTCAGCTAGGAACCGGAAGTGTCGTAGCAAAGACGCCGGTTTCCGGGTACAGCAGCTTCAGCCGGAAAATGACCAGCACCAAAGAGACAAGTAGCTCAGAGTCGTCTCCAAAACCAGCGGCAGCAAACGGCTGTGGTGAGCTGATTCTGAATACCTGGTCTAGTTTCGACAGCGTAAATACCTGACACAAAACCCCATAAGCAACCGATTTCATTTTTTGTTTCGTATTAATAGATTTAAAACGCATTTAGACATATGTCTACATTAAACATTGCGTTGTTTACTGTGGAGTCCATGGCAGGTCTCAATGTCACTCTCAAACTGAACTAAAACGTATCTCAAAATGTCAAAAAGTTATATTGCAGTCATGAAGACGATACATAGCAGATGATAATCGGTTATTAAACTTTACTGAAAAAAATAAATAAATAAATTTAATACTTGATGTATGTTTACAGAGGACAACCCTGACGACAGCGACATTCTTATTTGTGGCACGTGCAAGCAGACGTTCACAGACGTGGAGCGTCTCGTGACTCACAAGAAGCGGCAGTGTCAGCTGCGCTTTGCCTGCAAGTGCCAGGAGGTCCCAAATGGTGCTACCAAGACGGGTGAGTTTCCTGTCTGGTGCCGCTAAAACGTGTTTCGGTCTGGCTTGGTGACGCATATACGCTAATGGAGTGTAAGATTTGGGTGATACTCTGAAGGGCAGCCATCTGAAAACACGTAAACGACTAAGCACCTAAAACACTACATGTATAGGGGGAGACCATTTACCGCCGGTTGGCGGCCAACACTATTCCGGTACAGAGTTGGACAGTATTTGTCCATGTGCACGGTAGTAAGATGTTCCTCATGGATCACGTTGATGCCACTTGCCGAGTTACATTTTCGTGCGAAGGGCTATTAGCGGCTTGAATATGAGACATCCACTTAACTAAGTCATCTGTGTAATTGAGTAATTGCGCGAATTACGCCGTGGAGTTTCCATGTGGGCCGGTGGTGGAACCCCCAGGAAAACCTGATTGCTTGCCTGATACGTTAATGCATATAAGATGAGCGTGTTTCATGTATGCTGTATGTTGATATCGAAACGGCCTGATCCATACTGACTTGTACATCTTTAAAGCAATGCTATACAAATATCACTTGAAAGCAAACTTAATGGATTTTGGTCGAACAGTATATATTACGTATTTTGTAAAAGTTCAGCCCATCAAGACTTGGAACAGCTATTCAGAACCCTATATAGCGTTTAATATTACGCTTCACCTCAACTGTTAGCGTAATGAAAGACCTACAATATTATGTATGGTTATATTATAGAATTACGGTATATCATTCAAAGCACCCAAGGGTCAATTACCATTGGTCACCGTTGGGCACTGTATGAATGCCAAGGGATTTTCCTGGCAGATACTCCCGTAGTGATGATAGACCGGTCTTTTAAGACAAACTGGAAATTAAACACAAGTACTTCAGTCAATTGAACTGACTGTTAAACCTAGAAAATTCTAAGAAATTGCACCCCCCCCCCAGCACCCTCTCCTCCAATTCCAATCCAGGGATGTTCGCTTATAAATCTCTAGGGTGTCTCAGGTAGCATCGTAGCCAATACTGTGTGTCAAGAAGATCTCCCTGAGCTATCCGATTCCAATCTCTATATTAATCTGTTCTTCTTTGTCCTATTTTCCCTACCGGAAGTGGCGAGCGGCAGTTCGTTGACGTGCGCCACCTGCCGTGTGGAGTTTCCGTCCTGCTGGCAGCTAGTCCAGCATTGCCAGGATAGCCACGGCATGAACATCTACGTCAATAAAGCCGACAGGGAGGTATGTGTGGGATTGCTGTTATCGCTAGACCCAACTAACAGAAGCGTACTAAAATATCACTTTGTTACCACCTTAGAAATAAACCACCTCAAAATATGAACCACCTCGCAGTATTCAAACTATACTTTCAAAATGAACCAGCTGATGACATCTTCTTCGTTTACGCGTAAACCAACTTGGGTTACCCATGAATGAAGCAACCAATAACAGCTCTCCTTCGTTTACGCGTACGGCAACCAACCAATTAGCTCTCTACCTTTATCCATAAACCAAGCAACCTTAAGATGAAGAATCGGGAAAGCTTTGAAAGCTTTGTGAAGCGATTGGTAAAAGTAGCGCCATTAAAGATATGCCGTCTTTGATAGTGTTTTGAAAAGGAAATCGCACAACTTTTGTAGTTATCTGATCGTGAAAAATCGCCAGCTCTTCTTGTGGATTTACTATGGCAAAGTACTGTTGAAACTTTGTGTGTTATTGCTTAAATACACTATATGATATAGAAGTCAAATCTCCATCCGACATTAGTCAAACTGTAAGTAGGGCACGGTGTAGTTTGCTAAATGTAACCGGCAACAGTTCTGTCACCACACATACATCGACCGTACACCAAATTCAGGGATAAGCTGCGTATTTACTTGTTCCAATGTTTGGCAAATTACACTACCTTAAAGTTTCAAGCACATGTACGGGTCAAGTCAGACTTACTTCAAGACTTCATGCCTGCCCCAGAAACAGCCATAGAGTGAAAGGATGGAATTTTGATTCGTTGTTTGCTCTTCGCGTAAATGAAGTTGGTTTATGCTTAAGGAGACCTGTGATTGGGTGATTCGTTTATACATAATAATATATATTTACACGTAAACGAAGTTTTTTTATGCGCAAACGAAGGAAAGGTGTCATTGTTTTGTTCTTTTACGCATAAACAAAGTTAGTCATTTTATGCGTAAACGAAGAAGAAATGTGGTCGGTTGGTAGGTTTACGCGCAAACGAAAGACACGTGTGTGGTTGCTTCGTTTACGCATAGACGAAAGATTGGTTGGCTAATTTACGCGTAAACGAAGTTGGTTTACGCGTTATGACAACCCCGGCTTGCCATAAACTGAAAGGCGCCGTTGTGTTTAATCTTCACTTGCTGTGTCCTGCTTGCAGACTGGTGTGACGACACCTCCAGGCCTGGACGGCGAGGGGACGGTAGAGGACGGTCCTCCCCCCTTACAGAAACAGGATTCCGAGGACACAGACCAACAGGTACACACTTTTGACCTAGTTACATATGCATAGCGCGTTATTATCGATGTAGAATTGTTTGGTAAAAAATATGTATGTATACATATTTTAAGTGTTTTACTTGCGTCACAAATTAGATAGGAGTTCCACATAACTAAAAAATACATGTTTTCACCAAGTGTCTGTGTGTTTAGAATCACTCAGATGCATAGGACTAATGTGACATCTCCTAAAATCACTACAAATATACTTTCCTATCTGTGACCATAACGATAAAGGCATTTCAACTTTTACCTTCGCAATGTCACTCTTAGAAAAGAAAATTTAACTTCACGTCATTGTACTTATAGGTAATAATGGCTGAATAATAGCCAAGTGCTGATTGTTAATTCTCTCTGACCTTAAGCAGCCATTTTGTGTATTTTAGATGCAAACCACGTCAGTGCTCAACCACTCAACCATGGAGAACGGCCATGATGACCTTGACCTTTCCCCTCATGAAGAGATGACAGCCAATAGCGATGCCGGGAGTTCGACGTGTGGCTCCATCTAGCGGCGGTTTTCTAACGCTATCTGTCACTCGTCCAGAATAGAGACAGAACGTCCGCCATTTTGTATATTTCCGCCAGAAGCGGTGTTTTAAGACAGTCTTTTTGAAACGAATTGGTTACTGCTAACTTTGGTATATTTTGTTGTTTTCCTGTAGCAATAAGAGAGTGTGAGATAATACGGGATATGAGTGACCTCTGTTGGACATTTCTCAAAATGTGTACATATATATGTTAACCACGGCACAACACTGGATAAAGGAAAACCATAGCATTTATGCAATTCTGTTTATAACTTGGATTAACATGGGAGTCAATACATTATGTGCCCTGTATAATTTTAAAAGGCTTTACTTCCCGCAAACCCTGATTCCCAGTCGTTATTAATAACCGTATTGCTATCAACCCTATATCTGCCAATGACACTGCTGATCCATTCGCCCCTTTAAGGAGGTACGCACGTATATTTTGCGACACCAAACTAACTCCTAATAATTTGACATCAGTTGCAATCGAGGTCCTCTCTTAGCCGAAAGAATTACAGTCTATATAGCTATTTGGCTATTTCATAGTTTTAATATACATAAAATTCATATTAATACATGATTATATTACATTGAACTGTGCGTAGTTGCTGTACATTTACCTTGTATTGTCCCAGTTTGCCGTTGCTGATATTAAGTTTAGTTGGAAAAACATATGCTGGAGCCTCGTAATCTTTTGTTTAACATAACGCAATTGGAAACTTCCATGAGGAGATATTTTACCAATTTCTGTATAAAACTACACATAGTAAAAGACACGGAAATTTCCCATTGAAACCTGTTATACAGAAAGCCATAATTACCATGTATACGTAACTTCCGGAAGTGGTTATGATGCGGACGTGCAGAATGAAAAATGAAAAGTTCTATATATTTATTGACGGCGCTTGCCTCCTTAAATTTCACCCTAAACAAATTCCTAATTGGAAAAAGTGACATGTTCGATAGGTTTGCTTAATGCGTCATGCAGAAACTGTGCAGTATATTTTGCTCATTCAATGCCCGGAAAAGTGTGGAATACGTCATACAACGCTATTCTTGTCTCAGCCAGTCTCGTCACTGTAACTAAAGCTGCCTTCGTCTCATGATACATCACTTGCTTTCAATTTGTTTATTTACTTTTTGGTTGTTTTAATCCGAGTGCGATGACTTCTGTGATTATAATAGTGCTGTCGATTACATGTACGTCTGCAATCTTAAGTTTGTACACCACTCGCCACTTCTTCCTATATACACCTATGCCACCCTGTAAGAACGCTGCCATCAGATTTTCCACCAATTCTTTCTTGTTCTGCTGTGATGTGTGTGGGCTTTTTCACAGACATCGAAACCACAGCTTTAGCCCTGAATTCAGTCTTCCTTTCCTCTTTATCATGGGCCGCCTGGCTGTACTGCACAACGAATCGTTTCACTATGGACATTATGGGACAAAAGCTCTTCCAAACCCGAAAGACGCTAAAGAAGACATTCCAAAATGAGCTCAGCATTCCGATGTGAATTCTGAGACTAGAATTTGCTTGAACCCATCGTTCAGTATACCGGGGTATTCCTTTTTGGCCACACCATGGGAGTAGGGATAGCCTCGGGACGGACGACTTGATTAAATTCTGGCCCCAGCATGGTAGATGCAAATGGGCCTAGCAACAGTTCAGACCATGTCAGAATTCAGCACAATACCCCCCAGTCTCCCAGGTGTTCCCTCATTCAAACACTCTGCCGCAGTTTGCCTAGAAAAAAGTGTTAGGCCCGTTCCCTGTGCATTCTTCTTAATTAGATTGAACCTTGTTCAACAGTTGGTAGATTGGCTATGACTGTGTAGAAATATATTTATGCAAAAAATACAGTCTTTTCTACGCATGCATGGAAAGCTTGGTAATGTGCACGATCTACGCAAGTGTGAGTGTTCCTGTAAACAAATGGTAAAGCGCCGCCGGGTACTGCCTTAGCGTCATGCCATTTGCATGAATACGGCCAGCGACGCTCTCGGTCATAACGCTCTCGCAAAAAACAGCACGCTGCACCTTCCAAGACTCTGGCCAGGGTACACCACGTATAACCACTGCTCAGTGTGAGCCGTTCTAAATGTAACACCAAATTAGCATCACGTGCTCGTAGTATCGTTAGTGTAAATAGGTTTACTGTTTATATTTTATATCGCCTCTTGCCATAGATTTGAAAAATAAAGATACCCACTTCTGTTAATATATTATTATGGTTGGAATATTAAAATAAAAGAACCTTATTCTGTCAATTGTGCTGTTTGTTGTCTGAAGTGCCAGCAGCTCTACTGCTGCTGCTGCTGCTGCTGCTACTACTACTACTACTACCACCACCACCACCACCACCACCACTACTACTACTACTACTACTACTACTACTACTACTACTACTACTACTACTACTACTACTACTACTGCTACTACTACTACTGCAACAATAACTACTACTAC
>JAAUYG010188703.1_pt1 | contig 20234 bp, 17 predicted proteins | sample 7278091 | NCBI WGS metagenome assembly JAAUYG01 (sample SAMN14350201, study PRJNA611818) | marine sediment metagenome | isolation source: surface marine sediment (0.6m) | place: French Polynesia: Moorea | collected 2018-08
CCCCCCCCCCCCCCCACACACACACACACAAATTCTTTAGCATGCTTTAAAGGACTGAAAAAGTTATGGTCCTAAGCCTTTGGTTCTCTTTCTTCTTTTTTTTTTACCCGCGGTATCACAAATTAGTTAACGTCGTCAAATGTGACATCGAAAAAATCACTATATCTGACATATGTCTGGCTGTTTATGTTACGGGGTCTAGCCTCCTTCGTAAATCGAGCGTATATACATAGTCGTGTGCGTATGTGTGGTAAGGCTATCCCGAGAAATGTTTATGGTCTGTGTTGGGTCCAGGACGAGCAAGGTGGGGACCCCCAGGGTAGGGTTAGATAGGTCGGGGATGGCAGGAGACCCGAAACAAACACTTGACTGGGATCAACGGGGTATGATTGGCCATTATTGTCCCCTAGCCTACTTTGGGCCAACTTCAGAGATAAGGCCGCGGCGCCTTCAAAGCAGCAGTTGACGTTTAAAGTATTTACACGGGTCTATATTTCCGCTATCTTACACCTCTCCGGTATAGTCCCAGAGGGGTCGCGATACCAAACATGAGTTATCCCGTGTCAGAGTCAAAATACGGGATTGCCGCCACAGAAGGCGACCCTGCCCTGCCCACCCCTGCCCTGCCTATCTACGTTTCTGTGCGATATTAAAAGGCGGTCGGTAACCTGGGAAGAGCGATAGATACTTAACTGGTGCGACCACTGAAGCTATCAGATAGCGGAACATACAAAAGATGATGTCAAGGGCCGTCAAGTATTGCAAGAAACACTAGGAAATTCCAAGAAAGTAAGAAAGAAAGACATAAAGGAATATAAAGAATCAAGAAAGAAAGAATAAAAGAAAGAAAGAAAAGAAAGAAATGACAAGAAAGGAAAGAATGAAAGAATGAAAGAAAGGGGGAAAATACATAAAGGAAAATAAAGAATAAAGAAAGTAGAATAAAAAAGAAAGAAGCGAATAAATAATAAATAAATAAATACCTGATTTCACAGAGCAGTGAATATGTCCCCTGGCCTCGTAGTATACCCAGTCGAAGCCCGCTTCTACAGCCAGTCTGGCCAGCATCCCGTATTTAGTACGGTCCCGGTCGCTAGTGGTGATGTCCACGGCACGGCCCTCGTAATGAAGCGAGTTCTTCGCGTGAACATAATCCTCGTCCCACGCCTCCGTCACACGCAACTTGACGTCTTCCCACTGGTTCATGACCGAGATGGCCAGAGTGTTTAGCCTGTCCTTGCACCTCTGCAACAGAAGAAAGCGAACACATCCTCGTTAAAATTTGTTAGAACATAATATTACAATATATTGTAGGCCCCACGTAGAAGAAACGTATACTCCACGCCAATGGTCCTACTGCATGCAAAGAAAGAGACTTTCGGTAGGGGCTTCTCATTTTATTCCTGGTTTGAACTAAAGCGCCGCCTTGGTAACATAAGCTATAAGTATATGTATGTAACATGACTTTGCAGAGTTAGACCAACATCTGTGGTTTCATCTAGAAAGTGTCTAGTATTATCATAACCCTATCCCCCAAGTGCCAAACTCTAAATTTTCCGTTACACCGGGCCAATTTTCCCTTGCCTATTATATGCCACACTATTATCATCAAATCGTGCATGGATTTGCATATATGTAAAATGAAATACACGTGTAAATGTATATACGATTGCGCTGCAACTGGGGCCCTCAAAACCGTGTAGAATAGTATTTGTTTCGTAATTATTATATTGGAACATACATATAGAAATAGACAAGTACTTCTGATGTACACATACTAAAACCCATGTAAAATGCAGGCTGCCGCCTAACATAACGCATACTCTACTGGCCATGCGCATCGTTGCTGACAGAAGCCCCGCCCACATGGGGGTTTTGTTGTGTGTTCCTGATATTATGTATGACTTAGTGACGTCACTGACAGCTGTCACACCACTACCACCACACAAACTGCATTAACATAATGCGAGTCTAGGCGCAGGCAGGAAAAATCACCTATAGCAAAAGCGTCTGCGCACAATCGCTGGCAAACCGGTAATCTCTGTACTGCACGGAGGAGCAAAGAAATGCTTACAAAAGCACATTAACTATACGTATAGTCTGATTTTCTTACAACGTTAATTTCCTGCTTCATTATTATGCACAATGAATATGCAAATACTTTCCTTAAATCAGAGCACCCAACTTTTCAAGGGTAATGCTGCAGGGAGGATCCCCGTGAATTGTCGAAAGAACATTGCAAAATCCCATATAGCTACTTTTAAAATTAAACTGTGATACTTTCACTGATACTAGTTCTTTATAATTAACTGTAGCGCCCAAAAATATATACACCAAAGACGTCATGGAAGAGCATTTGATTGATAATTGTCATCAAAACATTACGAGATGGACGCAAAAGCCCATATCTTATTAGGCACGTTTAGGTTTAGTGCATGTTCCAAGGTTTCCGATTTGTAAAAAGGCTAAAATGGTCCCTATATGCTTGCTCGTTTACAAATATACTGTTGGGCACCTCCTTGGTGTTTGGCCAAACCGCATAACCTGCAGCATCAGTGTCAATTCAGTTTTTATAGACACGAGAATATCAATGTCCCTGAATCATTATCAGCTTAACGATCCCGCGCCTTCCAAACGTTGCCCTGCTCTAAAAAAAATTGGCGAAAACTGCCATGCAACTGTCAGTATCCTGGGGTACTTAGCAGCTACAAAATGAAAAGTGCATGTAAACAAACACCCTCCGGCCCCGAATAGTGACAATGCCACGTTATTTTACGCTATCATAAACATTTTGACAAGTTTAACAAGATAACAATCACCTTCGGGACATTTGGGAGGATGGCCGAGCATGATCTTCCTGAAATAAAGACCGGTCCCAAGTCTCCCCAGCAAATTGTGTCCTGGGTGGGGACTTCAATGCCCAAAACCGCCTTGCACCCGCTAATTAGGGGGATCTGCCGCATAAAGGGCAAGCAGCGATTTTTTTGCCTGTCCTAACAAAGCATAATTCCCACCCTTCTTGCAGCGGGGTGTATGGTGTCAAATGCCTTCTCCAATTTGTTCTCCTGGGTCAGGGTCACAGGTTTAGGAAAGGAAGCACAGCTTTAAAAACTTATCAGCTGAGATCTGATACAAGGAGAAGCGTGGTGGGATTAGTGTACTGTGTTTGGCCAGTGGGAGCGTGGGCGTCCTTCCAGTGTCCATTTTACCCCACTATTCTTAGGTGATCACCAAGAATCCGATTCCTGCAGCAGATGAAACTAATCAGCATTAATTGAGTTTAAGAGAGCGTTTGATGTGACTAGTTCCGCCGTCAATCCGCGAAGGAATGAGAGAGGTGCGGCGGGCCAAGGGGGTGACCGGGTCAGATCTAACAAGAACAGCTCACCGTTGTCGTGAGAAAAACTGCACCAGTGTGCCCCCTTGTCTTCTCTTTCGGGAGTCGTCCCCATTGCGTGGGTTGTCACGCAATATGTCACAACATGCCGATAACAAATTGACAGGCCTTTTGCGACGACAACGCGATGCGGAGGTGGCCAAGTACCACGTAACAAAAGCTTTCCTTGCGGCACCCTGCTTAACCCAAGGTCAAAATGGGTTATAGAGGCGAGAGATGAAACCGGTTCACACCCCACGAGGCTACTAGTAGATGGGGCGACACCCTTCTTGACGCTGGCTCACCGACAGCAACATGGGACAGCCACTAGCGAAGCTAATTTAATGCCGTACGTATGTGTACATGTTCGCCGCATATATATCGCTGAAGTTCTAATTAGATTACTTTGTGAAGATTTGGGTGTGACAGGCCAACTCCCCTGTAATAAATGCTCTAGGAATTTGGCTTTGATTCGCACTACTTCATGTTCAAGATAAAACAATTACGCAGCAATCCTAGATGACAATTTCCATCACAGTTAATAATCAAATACTTTCATCGGATTTGAGAAAGTAACCTGTATATGGGCCACAACTTAGCAGATATGTACCCGTGTTTTGCTTTGCTCCGCTGACAATCCATAACGGATAACAACTGCACAAAGAACTAAAATACTGCGCAGTAATTAATGGTACCAACCCGACCCCAATTAAAGGTTGGTGAATATACATATATTATACACCATATAGCATAAGTTCGATATATTTTACAAGTAGGGCTTTTCAAAAGAAAATTGTATGAGGTGACTTGATTCAGTGTCCCTTTCCAAAGAAAAGTGTATAGATCGCAGATTGGTGTTATTTCAGGCCCATCAATCAATGCCAAAGCCTCCTCCCTCCAACATTTCACCTGTTGAATGGATACACAGTAATTTACCAACTAGTAATCTTTTTTACGTCTTGCAGACGAAGAGCTATGAAACATGGAGCATTTGAAGCTGATCGCGGGCTCATTAATTACGATAAAATATTCGAAGAGCACGATGGATACAATGCCCTTATTATGGTCTTGATAAATGAGCATGGCTCAATTTTATGAGACGAAACGGCAGGGCTGACATATAGGAAGGTCAAAGACCTGTCTGCGAGTCACTTTGTTTTACGAGCAAGCTCCCGCCTACCCACCAATCACTGGAACCGGTCTGTGAGCGAGGGAGGAACTTGAGGGAGTGCCTGACACTTCGTTTATTCCGGAATGAAGACTGGTCTGTAATTAAATATGTGTAGCAATGCATAGTTTAGGGTACGACAATAATTGATGGGGATAGTGGGTATAACCCCGTTCAACACCATCTTCTTGTAAGACAAGTCATGTGGTGCAGTGGGCTCCACTTTTAGAATGATTCATGCTTTACCGAGTGGTACATACATATATTCATTAACTAAAATGAAGTGAAAATCATCCATTCACATGTCAATCATTTTATTTATTTATTTATTTATTTATTTATTTATTTATTTATTTATTTATTTATTTAATTCGGTCAGTCGGGCAGTCGGTCGGTGAGTCAGTCAATCCCTCAGTCAGCCACTCAGTTGTTTGTTTTTTTATTTGCTTATTTTTATTTGTTTACTCATTGTTCTTTTTACTTCTTTCGTTCCGTTCTGTTTTTATATTAACAGTATTAATATTTGTGACAAACAGAGTTGTATTCTACCACCTGGAAGTTCCTGGTTTGTCTGCAATTTAGAACAAAAATAAACACCTAGCAATGATAGCACACCCAAAAAGATTTATTACAAGGCGTAGTTTATTGCAGATATGGTTCTCTGTTTGGTTCAATATTGAGAGAGGAATAAATCTGTCTGAAGCATGGCTTTCGTGACGTGTGTGTGTTTGCGTGTGACACAGATTTCCAACGGCCGATCACCTTGTAGTGACTGCCGTGATCGACGTATTTATTACATGCCATATATACGTATACGTGTACTTGTATTATACGGAGACACTAGTTCTTGCCACAGCCCCTAATCAACACTTCTGTGTTGTCAGTTATGTCTCCATATGGACATGACAGATTCGAAATGCCCTCTAGTGGAAAGTAAAGACATGATCAGGAATATGTTATAGGCTACTGAAGCTGCAGCACTACATTAACCGGCGAAAGGATATATCAACCTCATAGAAGCAAAGCGGCTGTCGGACACGTGGTTTGCGAAAATTCCGCACATTCACTAGACGCAAGAGCGTGGATTAACAAAACTGCTCTTTGAAGGAGGGTGACACTTTTTGCGCAGTATGATATATCGTCACACATTCCGATGTGACAGCCACAATGTACAATCACGTGGACTGTTCCAAACGAAAAAGTCACCCCCGCGGGGCAGGTTACCTGCACCGGGAGAGACTCGCGGAGTTTTACGTTACGTCAGCTGGTCATGTGATTTCGGCTAGACCTCAAAGGAGTTACAAGCTGGGGAGATTCCCATAAAACGCAATAACTGTCTTGTTGACGGGTTGTATATTTCGAATGCCTGGTCAGTAAGTATAAAGATGGAATTATATATGCCCAGGTGAAAAAACAAGGCAGAAGAATGGTTCTTTTCTGGCGAAGACGGAACATAAATATCTTTCCGGGCGATGGCCTCGTCAACCTTGTCTTCAGAGTCGACGCAGTTCTCACGTCCAGCCTGGCAAAGACAGGGGCACGGGAGCCCCATACGTATTAATATTAATTTAAAGGGGGCGTTTTGAGATGTCAACACAAGCCGGGTCCCTGTGCGGTGACATACACGTACCTGAGAGGGACACAGGGGCGCCATTGTGGCGAGTGGCAGGGGGGAAAGCGGCACTGCGCTGTTGACCCGGAGATGAGGAACCCAACCAACAAAAGCTTAACCTCCGCTGGCAAAGTGCGAAAGCAGCAGGCCAGGCCCAGAGCGACGACACCTAAGCCACAAAACCCATAATATGCTTTAAAATGGCTGTTTTGTGTCAACAATTAGTAATGTCTGTTCTCTATGTGTTCGACTAATTAATCACATGTAAATTCCCCTGCTTAGCCGTTCGGGCACGTTCGCTTTCTTCAGCCTTTCAAAGACCATATTTGTTCTCTTTGTGAGCTTCTAGCATCTTGTAGACCTTTCCGCATAGGGCCAGAGTGTATATCTTTGAAAGTCCACAAGCGTCTTAAAGCCCAGCGTGTGTTAACAGGCGCCCGTTGTCGGTTCTGACCGACCACAAGTTCTCCCTGTCTATCTACCAACTCCCGTCTTTCACACCCCCGTGGGTTGCTGTATAAACTCGTGTCTGCCACTTTTACCCCCATTATGGTTCTTTAAGCAAAGCGGCAGTGACCGAACACGGCACCCAGTGTTTGGAGGTCCAATAACCTACCCAACCGATTGCGGGGCAAATCTTTCCAACCCGGACCACAATGCCTCTGTTTGTATTTCCACGCTCAAACGCGTCAAATTAAGTTCTGATTGAAGGCGACATACGTCGGGCATTGGCTCTGTTGTCCCCAAGTCGGGATGGGGCCGTATAAACAGCCATGTAGCGCTTTATATCCCCTATAAAGGCTTGAAAAAGACTCCGCTCAGGGCTGTTACCACAGCTTCCGGACTCCCCAGACGACTCCGATCGGTGCTGGACAAATATTTAGACTATAGACGGAACTCTTGCAGTGTCTAAACAATTCCCACTGGCACAAGGGAGTGGTTCGTTGGTGGGGACCTCAGCGATTGCTTTAAGAGGACAAGTCGAGAGTTTAGAAAGCTATAAACTTAAAGTCGCACCTACTTCGCTAAAGACACACACAGATTAATGTTAGGCACAAACTGCACATGCATATTTGGTACAGCTTCGCCGCAATTGCTCCTGTATATGGCTAGATTTCGCAAACAATCGCCATGGGCATTAGGAGATGCTTCAACGGAAATGGTTTACCTCTGCACTGCTCTGGAACACTACTTCCGGTACAGGGCGAGTCCAGGGTCTTGCTTACAAACCAAGGAAGACCCATGGTATAGCCGTTGGATCAGATGACCCATTTCCCTATCCGAGCCGTTTCGCACGTCGGCCATATTTCAATCCCGACACTTTCCGCTTGACGCGAACAGTCGCATGCGACGATTCGGTAGGTCAGCTAATGGCCATATTAGATGGAGCTGAGACAAAGACCGCAGAAAGAGAACACCCGACGTGCACAAAGAACGTGTCAAGGTTTGAAGTTCTTGCCATGACCGCGTTCTTTTGGGTGTGTTGTTTTTTGCCACACATGACGGCGCCAGGTTGGCTGTCTGTACGAAGGAACTTGTTTCACGCTACTGTGTACCAAGCCATTTTCCGTTTTTACGAACGTTAACGTTGAAAAAGAGATGTTTGCACGGCATAATTGCTTCTAAAAGAGTTAGACCCAGAGTTGTGTTAGTTGTCGGTGTGTATATTATTATCTTTGTCGAGGTTATAAGGTTGCTAAGAGCAGAGAGGACTGTCAGATGAAAACCTCACGAGAAAAGAAAACAAAAGAAATAACGATCCTGGCAGCAACGGGATGTGCATTTGGAATCCAGGAACATAGCATGGCCTCATTATATGATAATGGAGAGGGAACCGATAGAGATTCAACCGGGCGAAAGTGAAAGCACAAGAGCTTCACACGAATATAAACGAGAAAATATTGCGATCGCAAGAGACAGTGTCAAGAAGATTATTTGAACCGACGGGAGTCGTTTTTGGGATTTATCAAACGCCGGGAACAACAAGAACTGCCAGGTAGCTCTGAACCTCAGGCCACCCCACCCCATTCCAGTGTCTGTTCAAACTGTCACCCTCACCCTCGGGGTATCTACCTTCACGCTTGTGACACACCCAAGGCATCATACCTGATGTGTTTTACGCTTTCAGCTTAGGCGTTCCCAGGGGCGTTGTTTGTCCACAAACTGCACAAACGAAATGGTTGCTTTTAGTTCAGTACTTTCATACAAAAAACTCCTCTCTCTATGTATATACCCATCACGGATACAAGTGCTATCAGTTTGGCACTGCTCAAATACACTCCGCTCCGTTCACCTGATGCTTTGATCCGGCACGTTTTAACAAAAGGTCCCCCGGGCTATAAACAGCCGCCTTTTGGAGGCTGTGAGTTTTCAGAGCCGCCGTGCCAGATCGTGGCAGATTCTGTCCTCTTGGGGGTACCGGGCTTGGCGCGGGACTCACTCCCGGCTGTTGACCCAGCGAGGACGCGGAGGTCTCCGTCTTCGACCCCTAAGTGCCGTCAATGTGTTTGCCCCAAAGATTTGATCTCCGTCCGGGTTTGTTTTATTTCTGAATTCTTGCTAATCCCAATTTCAATACGTCGCAGCGACGACATAAAGCACTTTCAAAGGACCCCTTTGCCGCCTTCTGCGAGCTCTTCATCTGTTGGGGTTCAGACCGCAGAGGACCGGTGCTAAGACAAGTTTGACAGTCGCTTACACCATCACAGGGCGTGCTGGGCTTTGATCATGTTAATTATTGTAAGGTTGTTGAAGGAAGGAGGTTGACGACTCGGTGTGTACAAAGGCAACTAGAATACACGAAGCCGTAGTACACAGTCATGGTGCGGAGATTTTAACGCTAGAGTTCCTCATATGATGTACAACGGAGGCTGTATGAGCTACAGGACATGTCAGAACCGTAAAAATACCTAGATACGTGTTTTTCTTTTGAATGGGGGAGGAGGTAAACACTGGGGAGAAGCGAAGGAAAAGTTTTGGGGTCAAGGAAAAGCGAAAAGAAACGTATGGTATACAACCGAGGAACATTTGTCCCATTCGTAGGACGGTATGAGTGAGAAGCCATCTGATATCTGCTATGGAACACCCTCAGCAGACAGATTTTTAGAACCATGTCTGCAGTTACTCTTGTATTTGTCGACAGTCTGACCTCCATTTAGTGCGTAGTACATAAATATACATTCCGTCTCGGTTGTCCTTTGTAGGAAAGCCATTCGTTAACAACAGTGACACAAACGCATCGCCATGTATCGCCCAAAATAAAGCCGAACACCGCATTATCGAGGACAAATTCTGGGTTTATTGTGTTTGGTCATGTTATTGTGGAGAATCCCCAAATATGACAGGCTATTACCATTGCTAATTTGAGCGCCCAATAGTCGGGTCCGCAGTTCAAGTGGGCGCTCGAGGTTTTCGAGGGCCTTCTTTTCGTCGGCTGAGCTACCGTACTTGAAGTAGCCTATATCATTCAAGATGGCGGATGTATTTGGGCGGAATACCTGCATAATGGCATAGGGCGCCTCTCAGACAAAGGCAGCCCAATATGTACATAAATATATGAATATGGACACATTTAAGTTTAAAAAGCTATCGAGATGAGGGCTCTTGCGAGTGACTACTTCTGGGGTTGACAATGCTAGGAAATCTCCGTAAATAAGCATATCGTGTTTCAAAGAGATTTTTCCGTCTTCCGCCAGCAAGTCCTCCGCCGACACTTCAGACTTTGGAGATGGCCTCAGGTATGGTGAGAACTAATTGCAGCGAGTCAAGTTATACCGGGCAGACGGATGATAACTGCACATCTGGTGCCTCGTCTGGGAATTCTGCACAGTGCCAATTTCAGACTAAGAGGGTGTGGCCTTAAGGTGCTGGTTAAGTCAGAATGTTGGTTGCACAATTGTTACCAAAGGGTGCTTCTGAACGGCGCGTCTCTCTTGTTAGCCAAAGGAGAAGATGCTTCTGCCTTGTAAGCGCCGACACCGGACAACCACTTCATGCGCCAGAGGCCAGTCGGTACATTCGTACAGCATTAAACCGTTACAAATTAGGTATTAATCGCCACGTTGTGAGTTGCAAATTAAAGTAAATGTATTAAATGTCGTAGCATGTACACGCAGGAAACTGTGTTTGGGCTCATCATATGAAGGACTACTGAAATACTGCTGTTTGTTAAAGTGCCATGTCGACTATCAATATTGTGAAGTAACTTTGGACAAATTTAGCAGGTTTTGACAAATTTTAGAATATAGTAATACTGTAGTATTTTGTTTCTTTTTTCTTTTTTCCTTTTTCTTTCTTTCTTCTTTCTTTCTTCTGTCTTTCTTGTTCTTCTTATCATCATGGTCGTCATCATCATCATCATCATTTTGTATCTTGATGCATTTGGAACGAATAACTTCCAAGGAGTACCTTTCAAAGTCGACATGGGAATCTCCTACAACGCTACAAGCATTGTGTTATTTTACGAATCACTTTCCTCCAATCGGCAATCCTCTGCAAGGACACACATTGTTCAGCCATGCAGCCGTTTGGCAGCTGTCCTCATTTTGCCACAAACAGCGTACCAACTTGGCACGTGCTATTGCGCCTAACCTTTTCCGTGAACCCAAACTCCCCGAGTCCCATCCAACACCTAAAATCCGAGAGAACTTCTGGAAACTTTAGAGCCCCTTGGCAGTTTCAAATGCGACGCCGAGCTTTGTCCACCGTCCATTTGTATCCGGAACCTATTTGTTAGGAGCTTTGTGCCAGGAATCGGGGTTAATTTCCCGGTGGCAAGGGTGGATGAAACGTTATCGGGTGGCGTAGTTTTAACCTGCATGGTTGCAAGGGGGGCAGAATCCATTCATTCACACGACAATTACTAGTAGAATTGTTCACCTCACGCTCGGCCCCTTCAAGTGCTGATAACGTCGGAAGGGCAGATCGATTGCATGTCGTTCTTTGTTCAGATTTATTACCGTACGGGACACTGTCAACCCGAACGGGCGGCAAAAACTGATAGGAAGTTGCCGATGTCCTCATGCTTCGTGGATTAAAGCCAAGGAGATTGTGGCTATGTGTAAACACAGGTGATATATTGAAAATATATAAAGTTGGAAGATGCACCTGTACGTCAAAGCGGCTTTCATTGGGTACATGTACCTTATAGTTTCCGCCACTCTCGTATAAATACTGACGTTACTCTTAACTGTAATCGGGTCTTTTGTATTGAAAGCGTATTGTCTTCATTTGGTTGTGAGATGAGATACAGTAATATCTACATGTACATACTAGAAAGCTACAGTGCAGCTCGATCTTAAGATTAACAAGGAAATGGGAACGCTCCAAAATTAAGACCGCTATTGGCGGAGAAAAGCCATACGGTGGAGGTCATTTCGTTTCAGAATAATACGTAAGCGCATGGAAAATTTTAGGCCCAATTTTGGCATAGCCATAGGAGTCGTAATTCCAGAGTCCCACTGCATACGGGTATGCTCCGCATTATATGCAGTGGCGAGAACAAAGATTTATTTCATTGCAAGGGTGCATGCACCAGTTTATCTACTACCCCTCCCGAACTTATCAAGCCCAGGACCTTCATATTTTAAGTTAGGTCAATCAAATATAAAGATGCAAGAGCATGCTTATAATCTCTTATCCCCCCTGATCTCAACAAATTCATGACCTTCGTTTTCTAGGTTACGGCAGTCAAATCTAACTAATTGGCAAAGGTGTAAGGACACACTCAAAGTCTCTTTTCTCTGCTAAATTTATCAAACCTATAGAACCTTAATTTTTTAGGCTAGGACAAATATAAATAAATTTGGGTTCGTTATCAAATTACACACACAAGTTACAGTACTCACAAGTACATAAACATATTTCGATTTTGTTACATGTACATACTTAGATTTGACGGACTGCTCATATCTAACTGAATGATCAGCACATATAACTACATACACAAAAGCAGTTAATTCCCGATAAATAAACAGTGATCACAAGTTTTGGTTTGCCTATAGGTCATGTTAACGTTGCTTAACCTTCCAGGTGTCCTTGCGAATTGTTGGTAAAAGGTAATTTAAACAGCAACAATAATAATTTGGATGTAAGAATATACTATTCCAGTTTCTATGCCGGTAATCTAAAAAAAATAATGCAATTATTACGCTGGTGTTTTTTTGCTGGTAAAACTATTTATTACATGAATAACACAATCACCCTGGCAATTGCTCCTGCTATCGCGCTAGCGTACATCATTTAAACTTTGAATTTGTAACCAAATATGTACATGTTACTTTGTATAATAAAAGTTTTGGACACTTTACATTCTCTGGCCTTTGGTCTAAGGCCTCGGCTTGAACACATTGTATTTGTATTTGCAACACTGATGATGTACACTGTACATGTAGTACAATTGACAAAAAACACACCTACTAGTATTTACCTAAAACAAGTGCATGGACATTGTGAACTGCATTGTTTTCGTCAGTACATAATCCTCGTCTTTTAGTGTACTCACACATAGCCACACCATGGCCGAAAATCTAAAATTTACAAAATATAATTTTGATAGGATATGGGCTTGCTGCGCAATCACCATATACCAAGTTTATCTAATTCTGGCGGTGATTCTTCGAACCCCTTCTTACTGTCTTTTCAAGCATATGCCATGGTCAGCTAAAGGTTACACGCCATACTTCATCGTTCTTTTTTGCTTTTGAGTGGATTTCTTTGGTGCGAGATGTTTTGAGTTGTGTTTAACCGCTAGCCTAGCCTATTCTTATTCTTCAGCAAACGAAAGGGTGCCAGCGTTTCCAGCGAATCAGGAATGCGCACGTAACTCTGACGTAAACGGCGAAAAGCTTCTGGACGAAGTGGGGTCGGAGCGTCTGCTGAAACGTGTTAATTGTTCTATATGTGGAAATTAAAACTTGATTTCTAGATAGTGCACATGAGTCCGAGTCCACACACCGGTCAAGTCTGGGGAAGTTTATCTGACATTGCAGGTCATCGCCAAAGGAAGGAACGTCTACCATTAGACAGGTCATACTTTCAGGACGACATGTCCTTTAAAGCTGGATTAAATCATAATAAAGCAAGTAAGTATACCTATAGTTTACCAAAGTCCACAACATTGACACCTGGAGGAAACCTCTCGGCTATCAAGTGCGCAACGTTTTTGACCCCAGCTGCCAAATACAGTGAGACATTGTGTCTACTGGGACTAAAGGATGTCGTAAAAAACAATGCCCCCGTCGTAGGCACGAAGGCATTTTAATGATACTCCAAAGTGAATTTCGTTTTGTCATACATGCCCTATATGCGGGATTCTGGGCTCAATTTTACCGGAAAAAATTGTCAACTGTCCCCATGAGAAGGACGATGAGGTAGCACCAAGCAGTGTAGGTCACCAGACTCTGTTAAGGGCCCTACTTGTAGCATGGCAGGTTAATCTTTACAGTAGGTTGTGGGAAAGCGATTCTGTACTCGGACAGGGTCGCGGCAAAAACTGTCGTCTGCTGCTGCTGATGGAGGGATGAACAGAGAGAAGCGGTACTTCTATCTGCCTGGTCAGAGATAAGCTTATGTACCCAGATGCCACGTGTGATAGCATTATCAAGTAGCGCTTTACACTGAAGCCTACACCTACACGACTACTACAACTAAACAAACACGGACTATTAGCCCCACCAGACAAGCGTACATAGTTGGTGGTTGCGGTCCATTATTATGCAGTAGCGCTCACCCAGTCCGGTTTCCAAATACTATCTTTGCCGACATTAATCCACTTTAACCACCTATCCCACGCAACAAATATAATGATATACGCACAGACACACGTGCCCTGCATTTGGGTGATTCACTGATAATACAACTAGAAATGACCTTTGGCTTCGCAATTGAGGACAATAACTAATCGCATCTGCTATTAAACGCCTCACCCCCAGAGTGCTCAGACGCATACCGCCAGTTGTAGAAAAGTGTAACCCACAACATGCTAAGAGTGCAACGTAATAGTTAAAATGTGTCCCCTTCATTCAGTATTACTTTATCCTCTCGACTCTAAACGTCCATCTTTCCCAAGCCTCAAAGTTCAAATGATCCCTGAACTTTAGAGTACAAATGCTTTTAATTGTTTTAAGGGCCTACCTGAGTCATGATCCGATCGTCCCCGTTTCCCTCCTCGTCCTTGAAGATTATGTCGGGGTTGTGGTTCTCCACCAGATCCTTGAATTTGGGGTCGTTCCTGGTGATTCGACCCTCGTTCGTCCCGCTGGCTCCCAGGGTGTTCTCTGAAAGGTTGGGCACGTGTTGTTTGAACACAAGGGGAGTCATTTTCCTGGGGTTCTTCCATGGTCTGCCTGGACGAGCCCCGGGGCCGCAACCGGAGACCGGGGACGCCCCTGTCAGGAGGAGAAAGGCGTACAGCACCAGGAAGAAAGGATCCCGGTAGCGTCGCATGGCAGCACAGCGTCGTAGAGGCGACTGGACGCACAGTGGACCACAGTGTGTCATCGCGATCCCGTTCCTCACGTGTTCTGGAAGAGGATGTCACTCGCCAAGTCTTAAGGTTTCGCTCTTGGCATCGTTTTGGATGATGCCTAAGATTTATGAAGGAAGATGGGGTGCTTTGTTTTAAAGCCTTTAGTTAATGGATCCAAATAATCCAGTATCCTGTCAGCAGCGGACGCGTGGTCAAAAGAGGTACCTCCGGCGAACAGTTGACGAAAATCTGTGGGTATCCTATATATGGATGTGCGCTGCAGCTAAAATAAACTGTCCGCTTGCTTTCCAAGTGTTTCCTCGTCGGCGAGAGCCACGAACTGGAGAGCCCCTGCTGAGAAGCCTCTACTTGAGGACCTCGTTTTGTTTACATATACCACGTGGTTCCTATCCGGAAGCGGTTGTCTCATTCAATCCCAGAATTCGTCGCGTAGACCCACGGCCGACATCCGCTGTTGTCTTACACTTCTTGTCCTCCTCCCCCTCCACCGCCGCCGCGGGGGGAGACTTCACGAGAGCTGGGATTACGAGGAAGACGCGAGGCGTGGACAACAATGGACACAGATGCCTGGCAATGGCTGCCCGTCTCCTGCTGCTGCTGCTGCTGCTGGCCTATCTATAGCAGAGTCTCCCTCACTGCCAAAAACCTGGATAAAGTGTCCCCGCGCTTGTCCATACACACACAGTTTTCAGTAAAACCTCATCTGCCCCTTTGCGTCACTGTTATACCTTTACATCTGTCTAGGAAGATGCCAGTGAGACAGAGAAAGAGAGAGTAGCCGACAACTGCCTCTTGAACGACCATAAAAGAAAAGAAGTTGAGCCACTTGACTGAGGGGGGTGCTGCTTTCTCGCCCCCGTGCGATTGGTCCCGTATGGTGTTGACTGAAGGATTCTAAGTTTACACAGCGGAGACCTGTGTTAGTAGCTCGACCAAGTGGGGGCGGTACCCCTGATAGGATGGCTCCCCTTTGCCTTCTTTGGCAATCGCTCGGGGGGACTTGTCTTCGACCTCTTATATCGGGAGGGGTAGGCGGCCAGAGACTGATGCTCCCTGGTGATTGGCGTCTGGTGCGGGTAAGGGGACAGATAGCGACTGTAATCTCACTCAGGGGGTCCAAAGCATGAGTAGAAACGCCGATTGCGTAAAGTTACACCCGTGAGTAAATGGGTGCAAACGATTTGAGTTGAACAAAAACAATATACTGATATTGCTGGTTCTCCAGGGTCACGTTGTCAACGAAGAACAATCGGAAGCTTACAGAGTCAAGGTTACTGTCGCCTTGTACTCGAAAAGAGGGCTAATTTCGCTGCTGGGCAGTTTGTGGCAAGCCCGATCGATGCTTTTCCAATAGCGAGCTTCACTTTTACCACTCCCCAAATTTGAAGCGGAAAGAGCAGGGAAACTTGGACTCTCTAGATATGCAGACATGCAACTCTGTTTTCTTCAAGATCTGGAACACAAAAAAGAAACGTTTATCATAAATGCAGAAACAAAATAAGCATAAACACCACATACATGTACTACAGAACAACTGAGACACTGATATCCAGTGGTGGTTTTCACTTTGGTCCTATGATATTACACCTGACCCAGTCGCATCTTACGATACATACAGCTGCATATCAGATGAAGATCTCTTTATGACTTTCAGGTTAAAGCCTTTCAGTTTCTGGTTTAACTATAATATACTCCTTGTTAGAGAATTGCAACTAACCAAGTTATTTTTGTTTGACAAAGTGCAAACGAGCATTTCCTTCAAAGTGTCACTGTACAATAAGGGGATGAGAGTGTAATGCCGCTTTTGGGATGCTCCATTCTATTGCATTTATTACGCGAACATTTATCAGAAGATGCCGAGCTTTCTTTTCAAAGACTCTGCCAATGCTAACATGAGAAGTGACACCCCAGACCATTGCGGGTACTTCCATTTCGTTACAGCAGAAACGTTCAATCTCAGTCATACATGTGACTGATATATACATGTACCCAAAGTCACACCCCTTTCGCCATTTGCAGGTATCAGTCTCTCGAGGATTGTATTGGGCCTCATTATACAACTTTCAGGCACTTTTTTCCCTCCAGATTTTGTGAAACTGCGGTTGACACTGGAAATTTAAGTCTCTGATATCGCGCAGCGCCAAGGGCAAAGCCAAACCATCTTGCGTTCAGCCACACACTGACACTGATTTCCCGGCGACCTCAAACCGCAATGTATAAAACTAATCCTTCCTGTTGCCATTTTGTGGGCCCGGTCATTAGCGACATCGGGTCAGGTGTAATATCACCGGAGCAAACTGGAAACCACCACTGGTTTTGCAGGGGACAATGGGTACAACGGAATATCAGGACGCGAAATGGGCCATCTCGAATCCCACGAGTTCAGTAACCCCAATGTCGTCCATTAGCACCATGAAAGCGATGCTGTATTTAAAAGTCAATTAGTTTCAAGTTGGAACTGTTTTGGGACATCATGAAGCTATAGCAAGTGCCTCCAAAATTAATGAATTATACTATCTCAATAAAGAAAGCCAATAAGACCAGAGGAGTACATCCGTTAAGACTACCACTGAACGTCAATGAGAACGTGAAGAGTCCAGAGGGCCTGACTTTGCCGAGCAAAACATATTCTCAAACAAAAGAAATCGCAACAAATACAAATGTAATGATACAGTGATGCAATTGAAACCTTTGGTACCAGTAATGGCAACAGTTGGATTATTAATTATCGATTATAATGCGACTATCAATTACAGATTGACAATTAATAAGTTATTGAAATACATTTAAAACATATATCGTGCAAAACCTTGTTGAGTATATTTTGTTGCGCAACCCAATTGTCGCAACTGGCTATGTGTCAAGGTAGCTATGGGGGAAGCCAGTTGCCATCAGTTTACTGATGTCCAGCAACGTTGGTTCTGATTAATGTCTCCTGAAACCAGTTTCCACAAGCTGACTGATGTCCAGCAACGTTGGTTCTGGTTGATATCTACTGACACCAGTTACCTCCAGCTCACTAGTGTCCAACAATTCTGGCACTGGTTAATGCCTACCCACTGTGGCCATTATATCAATCCTATTGCCAACACAGAAATGCGCACATTAGGGCCGAGACCAGCAAAATTACCTGCTTGTCGAATTATTCATATTAACACATAAAATCCCCATTTCTAACCGCTGACGATGTCACCTTTTAACATTCTCCCAAATGGTGCGACGCACGAATATAGAACTGTTATAACTCTTTGCTGCCTTTCACTTTTGTGGCTTATTTACGCACTGGTTTTGGCTCTTTTTGCGATGGGACTTTGTTTAATATCCATGTAGAGCCTTAATTGTATAATGCTGGGCAGACTCGTCTCTGGATTATAAGCGATGCAAGATATACGAAAAAGTGCACTAAAAATCTTCTTTTAAACTAGTCAATACATAAGACTGTATTGTTCTAAAATATACGTACTTCTAGGTGCTACTAGGAGGTAGGTGCCGGTGTTAAAAGTCGGTAGCCTGAAACCGGTGGCAGTGGGCCTCGGATTGACCGTCCCGTAAATACCCTAAATCCCCATAATGAGGTAATAGCACCTAAATACCTTGGCATGCCCCAACCACGAGCGTGAGAGACTTCAGTTCGAGACAGTAAGTCAAACAGTTCTCTCAGATTACAAAGCCGGCAATTCCTATCACCTACTGTGCGTCTCAATCAACAAAGTAAAGAGACAGATTTAAAAGCAACGGGTCGAATATAAGAGAACTATCTGGTTTGGTTTGCAGAACTTTCCCAACGCACAAGCCGGTAACCCAAGACAGCAGTCAAAATACATTTTAAAATTTTTACACTTTTTATTCTCTCTGTCCCTTTACACCATCCCGAATAATAGACATGGGTACTGCAAAGGGTCTCGGCATGTCATCTGAAGACTCTTGTGCCTGTCAAATTGCGCCAAGGGGCACACCGCGTGGAAACAACCAGCGACAGAGCCCAAACACGAGGCTGTAATTCGATAGGCACTCTACGCATCCAGGTAGCGGCCATTTTGATTTCTGTTGTGTGGCCACGTGATCCGTCGTATTCTCGTAGACATGTCTGGGTCAGTCTCATGGTCCTGTCAATTGCTATCTCCTCTTGGGAATGATGCCCCCGCGGATATAATAACACACGAGGGCTGTTTGACCAACGTCAACTCTCAAAGATCAAAGTAAAATTTAAGGAGCATATGCGGCACTCGGCTTGTTCCAATATTGAATCAGTGTAAGATTTCCACCAAAAGAAAAGTGTATGGAGGGGTTCCCCCTGACTCACAGACGCAGTTGAACAACCGCAATGTGATGGGCAATTTGTGTTATTATTTCTCTCTTAAGAAAGACCTGTTTGCTTGGGATTTCTTCACGGCGACAACACTGCCATCTTCCCCACGTGACGTCACGGGGTCTGTTGCCAGGAACGAGCTAAACACCCCCCCCCCCCCCTTCCGGTACGTCGTCGCCCAACTTCCGATCGCTCTCGCCTCTTGTTTACTGAAGTTCGGCACTTTGCTAATCTCGACCTCCCCCCGAGGACTCCGTGCTTTCCGTGAAAATATATTTTTTTGCGGGATTTCTTATTAAACACGCGTCAGAAATCTGTTTACACAATGATATCCACGCCAGACCCTAAGTCACTGGCAAATATGGACAGAGACCCCCCTGCAGCGCAAATTGTCATGTGTTATGATTGACGCGGAGCTATTTTCTGTCAATTTAGGAAGTGGTGATGAGCGCCTTCTTCTGCCACAAGTGGGAGATTCCTAACTCTGCATCATGACTTTTAGCCGGCTTCTTTGAATTCTGAACGTTGTTGGCGATTTATATTTGCTCGTGTGTGTGTCATCGAAAATACGCACCATTTATATTCGACCGTTTGCCGACTCTTAACTGATGCATCTAGGAGGTTGTTCGTTAAACAAATAAACGGATCCGTTATTTACAGAGCATTGGATGTCGGAGAAGAATGCTTCGATGATTGCCCAACATAAGTCACATCGATGACTAACAAAGGTGAAGTCACCTCGGCGGGGTCCTAGTCACTCAGAGATACATGGTGCCTGTGCTTCTCCGAAAGCCACCGTAGCTCAGTAGATCCAGCAAGCTCCGCCGTCATCTAAACATTTACAGCCGAAGGCGTCAAAATTCTAGGGAATCAAGGAATCATCGAGATGGCATCAAGGCATCGTCGAGATGGCATCGCATGCAGTGAATCTTGTGTCGTACTGGGCTAATAAACTTACCAAAGTCGTTTTAGCATGCACAGGATTGTACTACCTCGTGTGCATTCTCCACGATTGTTACAAACAATTGAATGAATTTTAACTGCAATGTTTTCTACTCTAGTAGAAGGTAGTATGGGTACTAATTTTGGAAGCAATATTGATAGTAGTGTTGTAACGATTTTGTTTCTTTTTCTAAGGTAAGATAAATAGATAAAACACTATTACATGTACAGTCCCCCTCCTCCTCCTCCTGCTACTACTACTACTACTACTACTACTACTACTACTACTACTACTACTACTACTACTACTACTACTACTACTAGTAGTAGTAGTAGTAG
>JAAUYG010104020.1_pt1 | contig 20208 bp, 5 predicted proteins | sample 7278091 | NCBI WGS metagenome assembly JAAUYG01 (sample SAMN14350201, study PRJNA611818) | marine sediment metagenome | isolation source: surface marine sediment (0.6m) | place: French Polynesia: Moorea | collected 2018-08
CAGATTTTGCTGGTCTTGTACATGCTGTATCTTGTACATGCTGTATCGTCGAGTGAAACAGAGCAAAATTTGGGCCTCAGGAGTAAGTATTTAGTGTGTATGGATTACTTTTGACTGTTAAGTGTTCAAGGTCAGTTTGGGGTCATTCGGTGCATTTCCAGTTTTTCACGACCTTGTATCTACTTTTGACTTAAATATTTAGGGATCTTTGTACTGCTAAGTTGATAAGTTTCTGGTATTATTTTTTTAACTAGCAAGTGACCAAGCAGAGCGTCAAGGCCCCTGGGCCTCTTGTTTGTTATGTTTTATCAATCGTACATCCTCACTATTATATCAGTCAACCACCATTCTTTCCTATTTCAGCCATTTTCTTCATTGTTCGGAATAGCACTGTGTACCAATGTTCTTTGTTATGAGATAAACCGATGTTAAAGAAAGTTTTATTCTATTCTATATTCTATGATGCATATATATATATATAAAGTTCAGTTTTAGTGTTGGGTTAGTTATGTACAAAGAGTACATATATGTCTGTCATTTGATGTAAGAATGGCTCTACCCCGGCCAGCGTTTATGATGCCTGATAGGCGTACCTGGGGTGTCAACGTGCTGGGGCCATCAAGATCAATCAATCATTCTGTACATGTCACCATTCAGAATTGTACATAAAACAGAATTGCAGATCATGCATTGCATGCTGGGGAATGTCCATGATACACACGACGTGAACATGCTATCCATAAACTGTAATCGGGGTCACACCCGAATATCTACGCTACCACAGCAGTTAATAGATCCTATCCACAGCCCCTCCTTTTTGTCTACTAATGCTTACCCAGTCCATGGCTATGAAGAAACAGGAGCGATCGTGTCCATCACTGAATGTCCGCGGACCCACGGGCAGAGTGAGAGCGCTGGCTACACCGGCAGCCTGGTGTCAAATACGGAGGTCAAGGTAAATTCAGATCAATTATGTTATACCTGTACCAAAAGTTTGTCATGGATTTTATAATCTGTATAGTGTACAGTCAATTCTGGCTCTAAAGGCCACCTGTATATAAAGACTACATTTATGTTAACACAGGGCCGCATGGGGATTTCAAAATGATATCCCTCCTATATTTTTTATCCGATCTGAACCAAACTTTATGATAAATAAGGCAGTCATAATAAAGCTTTGAATATTTTGGCGATTTCCCCAAAATAACAAAAATGTGGCACTTTGAAATTATAACATGGGAATCAATGGGAAAATCCTAAAATGTGCAGTATACAGACGGCTGATCATAGAGCGAAACAGGTGAAAAATAAAAATTGGGACTCGTGGTCCTATGTGCTGCATATGCAGTATACTGTAGATGTCTGATCCTATGAGTTCAGTTTGGGGTCATTCGGTGCACTTTGCAAAATTTCCAATGTTAAGATTTTCAAAAGGGTACAGTGCTCCCCCAGTTTTCAAACTTTATTGAAAGTTTGGAAATCGGGGTGGGGGGGGGGGATTACAGGCTGCTAATTTTACTGGCAGTCTGCCAAATTTTAAAAGGATATGAATAGATTTTACCTCAGCTACATTGCCATTATCGATAAAGCTACTAGTATGTTGGTTTCTTTTGGCAAAAGGTCAAGCAGATCGTCCAAGGCCCCTGGACCTCTTGTTTTTATTTAACACATGAGTATACGATGGGGAGATTTCATATGGCTTCACCAAAACCAGTCGCAAATGCAGCCGCTTCAAGTTCCCTACACCCCTGCCGATCGGATCTACAAATATTTTATAGAATGGTTCACAAATTATCTTCGTATTCTTTGTAACACGTGTGTATATCGTTGGAACGATTTCAGTTGCTTTCTTTTGTCCAAAACGACTAGCGAATTCAGGTCCCAAAATTTGAGGATACCCCTGGGGGGGGGGGGTGGAGCAGAATTTTGGAGTTCGGGTGAATTGTGATAGTCTTTGTTTTCTTTAACCTGGGGGAATACGGTAGAAAGTTTCAAAAAGAATCTGGGAAACTCCTAGCAAATGCAATGAGCAAATGTTTGTGACACACCTGCGGACAACTATACAAGTAGTTTATACTGATATACAAGACTTTACAGTTTTACTTTTTAAAATTTCTTTCAACATATCGGGATAAGAAAAGATTCAGACGAGCTTTTCTCTGAAACCAAGACTCAAATACGGTGGGCAAATATTGCGGACACTCTTAGGAACGGGTATCTACGAATAGCGTATACAAATTTTCAAAATGTTAAATTCTAGATTGTATACAAAATTTGTTAGGTTTTTTAAAGCAGGTGAATATAAATTACATAGTTCATTGTACCACTAAGAGGTTATCGACTATGACTTTTGAAATGTGATGTGATCTTTAACCTTTCAATATTAAAATCAAGGGTATGGATCGTGCACTGTGATGGACAAACCTTGCATCTTAAGGCTTATCGTACTATAGAATAGTTAGAAGATGATACCTACGTGGTTTCAGTATGTGATGTGGCATTTGACATCTAATGACCTGGAAAGGTCAAAATCAAGGCCGCCTCTCGCCGGTACCAGTACCGGTACCATTCCCGAAAACATTTAATGACGGCAGAATATTTTAACTTGTTCATTGGCTAGAATGATCAGTAAGCACCCAATCGGACATTAGGGCCAGTAGAGCTCTTAAGAGCTTTGCGTGATATCTTTTACAAACTTTAGTGGTTGATTGATTGCATACTTCATGTGATAACAGTAAGCTCAATGTTTGACGAACCCGTGTAGGAATGGAAGGGTCTGTGCGCGCACCGTTATCCCGCGATCGATTTGTCAGTGAATGCCAAAGTGTACTTCGCGTACTTCCGGTTGTTACTAACTAGATATTCTTGTTTCTGATACCCAATGATACCTATCTAGATCGTAGATATCCACACGGGGAAAGCCCTGGGCCCGGATGAGGAGGGGATTTTGTGTGTCCGTGGCCCCCAGGTGTCCAGAACTGTGGTCAATCTGACATCGGAGATCAATCCCTCCTGGTCCTGTCTGGATCACGAAGGGTGGCTGTACACCGGTCAGTAGGTGCAGTCTGTATCCAGAATATCCTATGCCAAACTAAAATTAAATTTAATAATTGATAATTCGGGGCGCGGAAATCTATTCCTATTTGTTTACTCTTGTTTCTACTTTTTATGGCACCTATGCAGTTTCTATGTGTATAGTAAGCACAGTGGAAATGTACAGTGTTAGTTACAGTAATCTACTGAAGTACTGCCATTAATGCCTATAGGAAGTCTGTTAATCCCCAAGTGATCTTGGAGACCTCTTCCATATTTTTCATCATATCTCTGCATATCATGGTGCAATAGTCCAACTCATCGTACCTTATTCCAACACCGGATTATAAGTTACTTGCAGTTGTGTATGCTTCTCTGGTGTGATATCGATTTAATGTAACTTACCTATATCAAACAGGAAAAAGTTAATTGGAATAGCTAGTGAGCACGACCATAGGACCCACATCTTGTAACATGTATGTATTTAGGAAATGATGTATGTATTTTACTGTCTTTGTAACCTGTTGTTTTTAGATGACCACGGCTGGTACGATAAATCGGGAAAACTTTACTTTGTGGATAAACCCCGCGACATCATTAAATACATGCACATGAGGGTACGCTCAGTGGCTCGCCTCTTTCTTTCTGTGGTTCCTGGTCTGAAAGCCGAGCAGTTACTGACATAAACACATACAATTCCACACATAAAAGTACAACTCGGTGGTGGTTAATTGATGATGATGATGATGATGATGATGATGATGATGATGATGATGATGATGATGATGATTGTGGACGACGATGATGACGACTACGACACGACGATAGTCATGACGACTATGATTGTGATGACGACGATGATGTACAAAACTTGGTTATCTCATGTTTCTACTTTTCCGGCCTATGTATTCATAGATGCAACTCTACATTCCGGATTCTCATACTTCTTTACTACCTTCGGGAAAAAAAACACATAAGATTTCCTTCCTGTTTTCAAAATGTACTCATGTTAAATAGGAGGAATTATCCCTTGTGAAGAATACAATTTTGCATGTCGCCCCAGATATCTCCACTGGAAATAGAAGACGTGTTACTCAGGCATCCCCTGGTATGTGACGTGGCAGTGGTGGGACTTACGGACGCAAACGGACAGTATTCCTGTGCATTTGTCTTGGCAAGGGACGAAGCTGTTAGAAGCCAGCATATCCTAGATTATGCAGAAGGTACTGAACTGTGATATCTAATGTTATATATCCTATAAATCTCATATGTGATCTAATATAACGTCAGATAAGGTAACCGGTGAAGATAAACTATACTTTACACGTTGGAATGGGATTTTTCGTGTGTATGTTTTGTAAAGCAACACGTGTGTTGACACACGTGTTTCTAAATGTTCGAAAATTTTCAAATGAGAATTTTTGGTTTACTCATGCAGTGTTTTCGCAAATAGACTGGTTTGCCTCCACTCTCTACCCAGAGACCCTGTCTCCCAGCAAGCGATTACTCGGAGGGGTGTACTTTGTGGATGAGATACCACGCTCCGCCAGCGGGGCTATTTTACGGGAAGTCCTACTGGAGTCGGCTGCGGTTGGCCAGTTCCCCAATCCACCACGTGCGCAATGACGTCACATCGCAGCGTCACAGACCAAGTGTTCGTGCTTTCCTCTCATACTACACCAATGTACATTTAAATTTGTAAATAAAGCGTTATCATAGGCAAGGGCGATGTTCAATTTTCAATTACAAAACAGAATTTATGCCAACTTTGGTACAAAAGAGAGAATTAAGGAAGCACAGAGGCTGTTCCAGAAGTTGCACAAAAACTCTTCCAAAAGGGGTCGAAATTGAGCATATTTTGCTCTATGGAAGCGCTTTCCAAGACACGGGCTGAGTTTCAAAATTGCTACATTTGGACATGAAATCTGACCATTGGCAAAAGTTTCAGAAGGTGCACATATATACTCTTTTATACCCAAAGGAGTTGAGATTGAGCTTGTTTTTGCTCTATATAGGCACTTGTTTGCAAGTCGATACAGGCCAATTTTTAAAACTGGCAGATTACGAAGCTTCGTATCTTGTAAGCAGAGTTAGACCATATGTTACTATTAAGCATTAGTAGGAAAGCATATATGGCAAGTCCATTGGTGTGATTACATAAGACCTCAGTGACTTTAAAAGGTCAATCTCAAGGTCACTCAGATTTTGGAAGCCCGTAAAGGACCTGAGTTAAACCATATGTTACTATTAAACATTATTGGCAAACCATATATTTGGAGTCCAATGACACTATCACATTTGACCTTGAGTGACCTTGAAAGGTCAATATCAAGGTAACTCAAATTTGAAAGGCTTATATCTCATAAAGCAGCGGAGTTAGGCCATATATTACTAATAAACACCAATAGGAATTCCTATATGGGGAATCCAAAACCATATAGGGGGAGTCCAAAACCACGATCACATTTGACCCTGAGTGGCCTTGAAAGGTCAAAGTTAAGGTGTCGAATATGATCTAAAATTGTAACGAGCATAGTGAGGTACCGTGTGAGAGTTAACCCTAGATTTTTTAACTGATTTAATCTGCAGCAGTTTGTGAGTTTTTGATACAAGTCTGCAGAAAAAATTGACAATGTGTCACACCAACTGCAGTTGTCAAGCAGATCGTCAAGGACCTCTTGTCCAAGATACGGGCCAATTTCAAAATTGCCATATTTGGGCATGAAACTTGGCCATAGGGAAAATAATTTGCACATATACTCTCTTTCTACCCCAGGGGGTCGAAATTAAACTTGGTTTCGCTCAGCGGGCAGTGGTGTCTCAGGATATACGGGCCGAATTTTCAATATTGCCACATTTGGGCATGAAATTTGACCTTTGCCAAAAGTGCGAAAAGTTGCACAATACTCTCTTTCGACCCCACGGAGTCGAAATTGCTATATTTGGCCATGAAATGTCCAAATAGGTATATAGCAATTTGGACATTTCGCAGGGTCATGGTCACGAGATCGAAACTGAGCTTGGCTTGGCTCTACTGGCAGCGGTTTCCGAGATATGGGCCAATTTCAAAATTGATCATATATTTTGGCATGAAACTTAGCCATTGGCAAATGTTCCAGTAGTTGCACTGAAAATTGGCCATTGTCAACTGCCCTGCACTTTTACCCTTTGTCAACCTCAGGGGGTCAAAATTGGGCTTATTTTCACTCCACGTATGGGCAGCGATTTTCGAGATACAGGGTGATTTTCAAAACTAAATTTGGGCATGAAACTAGCTATTGATAAATTGCATATTACGTTCTTACTATCCCAGGGGGTAGAAATTGGGCTTATTTTAGCTCTACTGGCAACGGTTATCAAGAGAAATTTTCACCTGAATTTGACCTATGGAACCCTAGCTAATTACAATAGTAAATGGCAATTTACTACTGTAATTAGCTAGGTTAATTAATTTGTGTCCTTACCAAACCCAGTACAGTTCTGTTATCCTGGTCCTTTACGGTCATGCAAAAGTTTGAAAATTCTACGGTCATGCGGTTTTGAGATATCGTGTTTGCAAGCCCGGTCACGGAACAAACAAAACAAATAAATAAAGATGAAAAATGTAACGAAAACGAAAACAAAAGATCTGCATTTTCATCATTGTAAGGTCGAACGTTTAGACACCCCACATACCCATCAGTTAATGAAGACTTAACATTTGGATCTTACATAAACGGATTCAGTATTTCATGTGGTAAAATCGTTGTCGTCTTGTCGATATCCCGACAAAGATCATTGTCAACCTGATGATATCAACAAAGGTAAAGCTTGTGAATTCCCAAACGGTTCTGAATTAGACTTGACTTTCTTGTTTTTTTTTATATAAATTTTAGGCGTACTCCTCGTACTTCCTGTTGGCTGCCAAAATCTTTAGTTCACATGAAATTTGCCTTTCATGCCAGTGGTTGGCAGTTCTCAACGGAATCGCAAAATAAACTACCGGCTGACTTTTTGTCACAGAAAGTCGACAAACAGAAAAGTATATTATTACCAGGATATTACTCGCATGGCCTTGAAGCGAGGTAAGTGTAAATATGACTGATAATTTATCGTGGGCCGTTATGACTTTATCGCCCGCTGGTGTTGCGATGAACTCGGTAACTCGTTATTTCTGTGGTGTGGAAGATTCCAGACATCCTCTTGTCTAAGTACGCTTTACTACCTGCCACCAGATAAGTCTACCTAGGGTGGGCATTTATTAATACTTGTCGGCTTATATGAACCTCTAGATGACCTTAAAGGTCGATTTCCAGAAGAACGCTGGAGGAAGGTGATGGCACAGGGTTGTCCCGCCGGGGATTCTATCAAACTGTAAATCTAAAACTTTCGAGATCACCCCAACTCCCCTTATGTCGTCCTGTTGAGACCCTCCCCTTAAGAGACTGAATGGAGGCTTGTCAAGATAAGTGTAGTATAACAACTACTCTTTTGCGTGTTTTAAAGTGAACAAAATGTGCATAATCTCCGCAAAGCTTGTTCTACGGGGCTTTTCAAACTTACATCATCATACGTCTCATTTTGTGCGAGGATTGTACTGGCCAGTCGACTCAACTAAACTAGCCCGTACTCCTTTTCACGGCTAATGATCTGTAATTTACTCAATGCTACCATGAATATTAAACTCGACATCACATGAATGTTATGTATATTTTATTGCATCCCGAACAAGATGTTCAGGTACGTAATGTATATGATAATAACAACCAAGTTGACTGGTCGTGTAGTGAACAATTAATTAGCTTTAAGATATACTAGTACGATATATCAGCAACATATCTCTAAACCGCAAAAACTGGCTCGGTTTAATATCTTTAAGCACTACGGGTCCAACTTATAAGTGTCCGTGATGGCAACCTCTATTAACGAGTTGCAACGTCACGGCTTAGTCGGATGTCATTTCAAAAGTTGAAACATACACGACTTTAACACAATGCCCGCTCGAACTACACATGAACAGCTTGTGATGTTCTCAGTAACACAGATGCCACACCCCAGATAAAAGGTACTTATAGAAGTTCAGTTTGCTTCAAATTAGCTGAACTGTGCCATAAAACTTGCACAGACATCGAGACGCCGTAGGTCAGTTTTTCTATCACAACTCCGATAGCATGCAGCTATTGAGATAAAAAGAACCCATACCTGAAGACAAACAGATTTTGTATACATGCCAGCTTCTTCTTGGATATACACAGAACATAATATATTAAGGAAGAACATACTTTAACACGGATTTTCCATTGGGCTTTGCTTGTATTCCGTAGCAAGTACAGCTAAATACTCACCAAGGGCATAAAGACCGGGATCTCTAAAAGCAAAGTGTCTTTTTTTTATTTAAAATACTAAGCATAATCACTTGGCATTTTGGTAGATGTATTCATCTATATGAACACAAAGCTTGAGATGGGCAGAACGCTCTCGTGGTAGCGATATTGAAATTCGAATATACACCGATGGTGACCTGGGCGTCGGAAGGAAGGGGGAGGGCAGAAACATATACTGGAACATTTTCGTAAAGGACAAAAAATAATAAACCAAGTATCATACGTAAAATAATGACGAATACATCTGTGCATGCAGCAGCTATATATGAAAACGTCACATTTTTGAACACAGACAGCTTGAATATGCGAACGATTCGAGACAGTATTACCCAAAATCGGCACGTGAATACTTGGCGCTTGTCACGACAAATAACTGTTTAAAAAATCGCACACCAGACCAGCTGCTGCTGCGTTTCACACTGACCAGCATTAAAAAACTGATAAAACGTCTCGAAAAAGTAAGTAGACGCATGTATATCAAACAATATGGCTTACAGTGACTCAGTGTTAAGAACTGTGTATTTGCAGTACAAACTCTATGAGTATAACGTAACGTTATCAATACACATTTTATACAACCATTCCCCAGATAGCATGCAGTGTACACAACCCATAGGCGACATGTAAACTCTCATAATACTGCAGGCAAATAACCTTGACCATAAACCAACCAGACTTTAAGCACTACAACATTTCTTTAAAAGGCAAGTTTTGTTACTTCAGCTGTTGAAAAAAGCTGCTCGCATAGACGCATATACTTTAATCTTGATAGTAATATTGGGCAGAAGTTGGCCTGTCGTCGTCCCGGTATTTTGTAGGGGAAGCCGAGGGATCCAGTTTCGATGGTTTTCTCTTGCTTTTGGGTCCCACCAATTTGCGCAGGCTTTTACGGATCTTCTCGCTTCTGGTCATCTCTTCCTTGGTGCTGTCTGCTAGCCCGCTGACCAAGGAGGTCTCCGAGGACGAGGTCGGTATGCCATCCTTGGAGTTCTGATGCAGCATTAGTTCTTTCATCTGCTCCAGGAGGAAGTCCTCGCTGCAGGAGTCGGGTGCCACGACCCGCCTCTGCTTGTTGATGGTCGGGGTGGCAGGGGGTTTGCCGGCATTCATCTGAGGAGAACGGAGCAGCGTAGCTCCCGAGGCCGAGTTGGATTTACTGCTGCTGTTAGACGTCCGTTTGGCCTGAATCGGGCCGCTGTAGTAGATGCTGGTCTTGCTCATGAGCTTGTCGTACAGGGCTGTGCAGCTGGGCCTCTCTTCCGGGTCCTCCCGCCAGCAGTGGCGCATGATGACATACAAGTCTGTGGGACATCCCGGGGGTTTCTCAAGTCGCCCGCCTTCAGTGATGTAGATGACGTTTTGCTCGACAGACAGCCCAGCGTACGGTCTGTTTCCGCTGCTGAACACCTCCCAGAACACCACGCCCAGGGCCCAGACGTCCGACTTAGTGCTGTACACAGAGTGAGTGAGGATTTCAGGGGCGGCCCACCGGACAGGGATGCTCTCTGAGCGAGACGCCTGGTAGTAGTCATCTGTGACAAAGCGCGCCCTACCGAAGTCCGCCAGCTTGACACACCTGTCCTCTGTCACCAGGAAGTTCCTGGCGGCCACGTCACGGTGCAGGATGTACTTCTGACTCTCCAGATAGAACAAAGCCGACGCTGCCTGGATACACATGTCAAACAATGAGTCAATGTTCTCGGAGACTATTGTACCGTTCTGCAAACACTCCCTGAGGTTCCCCTTGGGGACATACTCCGTTACAATGAAGTAAGGTTTCATACTGCAGCTCAGCCCCAATAGGCGTACCACGTTATCGTGCTTCAGCCCCATCACCACACTTGCTTCTTCAATAAAGTCGTCTTCCTCCACTATGGTAATGTCACTTTTCTGCAGGACCTTAACTGCCACAGGAATGTTATGATATATGCCTGCACAGACCACCCCAAAGTTACCTTTCCCTATTATTTTGCCAGTTATGTCCAGGGCTTTGCGATCTATTTCATACTTTATGTCGTAATGATAACCTGGGGTGATGGGCTTTCTGGCCTCTTTCAGTGGCCTACGTAGCCTGGTGGCTAACTGGCTTTTATTCCGGCGGAAATAATCCACCAGGTCCCGAATGTTCATGAAGGAATGATCGTGGCCTTCTATCATAACGTCTCCATGTACGTTCTCAACGATATGGTAGTGCACAACATCTCCATTTCCTCTACACAGTGACAAGTTGTATGTGGCTCCGGAGGATTTGTTCGAGGGTCTGTACACTACAAAACAACCCTCCTGCTTCTCCATGCTGAGAAACAATGCCGCCTGCCTGGAGCTCATCTCTACTGGATAAAACCAGGGCTCCCCTTCTGGGTCGCCATATTTCTTTAGATACTTGGTGGGCAGGTAAAAGACCCGGCCACTTCTGTCGTACGTTATTATGGTGCCCCTGAAGCTTTCTAGGGGATCGTTGGCAGAAGACTCGGCATGCTCCTCCTCTCCTTCCTGTCCATCTACAAGTGGCATCTCTTTCCTGTCTTCATCTGTTTCGACAGAGTCGCAGGCCGGATCATTCTCCGCAATCAGCAGATCACCTCGATGCAGGATGACTTTCCCGGCTAACTCCCATTCCTTGATGACAGCGTTCCTCAAGGCATTTGACATCTTTCTCCTGCTGTGAGATTCTGGATACATAGCCCTCTCGATTGACCGAGCATATGCCTTGGGGTCCAAGTACGAGCTGCTGAACCGTCCAGGAGACGACGGCATGTTAACATTGTCAATGGCATCAATGTCCTCGTAATACGACCCATCATTGGAGGAGTTACACACCTCATCTGCCTTAACGTGAACGTCCGAGAGATTTCGTGGAAGCAGAATCGGAGGTAGGGGTCTGCCTGAGTTCTTCAATGAGGAACTCTTCAGCTGGAATGAATCGCTTCCCGGTGCCATGGCACCAAACCCAGAATCAACAGTGTTACCAGAGCTCATAGGTGTAGTGGCTTCACCATCAGCTGAATTACCAGAGATCCCAGAGCACTCCTCCTCTGCAAAGTTTCGAGCTCGTATCCTGTCAGGACTGCACTCCTTTGAAGCATCCGACAGAGATCCACCAGAGTGGTCCGGAGATGACATGCTCTCTGAGTCCTCTTCATTGTGGTTCAGAACCTCGTGTTCATGACTGGCGAAGGATGGTGGCTCAAGCTCAGGATTCTGCTCTGCCTTAGGCGAAACGGCCTCGTAGGTCTCATCCAAGATGGACTGGATCTCCTCCAACCTCCGCTCCTGTTCATAAGTCAGTGTCTGAGTGCTGGTACACGAGCTGATTGTGCTCGAGTTGTAAGTATCTTCACTCATTGTGCCACGACCTTCTGATGAGCTTCCGACCTCTGTATCGGTTGTTGGCGTCGTGGAGCCTTTGGAATCAGTGCCACTATCCACTGGGAAATCAGTCTCGATCATCTGATCGGGGGTCTGCTGCACAATAGGCTTTCCCAGGGTGGGTCTAGGACTGCTCCTGTGGACAGGTACCGGAGGTGGCTTATTGTCTGAGTCATCTAATGAGTTCGGACCATTACCATTAACCAATGGTGGATATTTGTCAAGTTTCGGCTTTGGTAATGGCACTGGTTTATCCTGGGGCTCATTGCTGTGATTGGACTCCATGTCCTGGGTTTGGCCTCTGCTCACTGTCCTGGGTGGTGGTGGTGGCGAAGCATCTGGGGTCTCTTCTTCCTCGACTGGGGGGTCCTTGGGTGGATCATCATAGGTAGTGGGCGGCTTGGTGTCTTCACCAACCTCTGCCACTGCAGGTCGTGGTGTCACAGTCCGTGTTTTGATAGATGGGGGGCGAAGACTTAGTGGTGGAAGATGTCCGGGTTTGGGAGGCACTGGTGGTGCTGGGGCCTCCAGTGAGGGAATGTCACTCAAGTCTTCTGACACTGCGGACTTGCTACCTAGGGTATCCGTGCTGAACTGAACACTACCCTTGTGGTCCTCTTGGAGACATGACCTGTTTTCGGCAGGTGGAGTTGCTTCATGGCCCGTCACCCCATAGCGATTCTCCGTGTCCAGCACAAACGCACGGCAGTATTTAGGTGGGGGTTTCACCTCGCTCGGAAGGTCCTCTGTATCAACAGGTTTGAACATTAGGTCGTGCATGAGCATGGCCATGTATGTTGAATCTGACGGTGCCTCGGTTTCCTCAGTCTTGGGCACATTCACATGCTTAATCCACTTCTCAGTCTGTGTGCGACCACGCATAGGTATGGCATAGCAGTCGATGTATTTGTCTTCGTCCCCGGCATCGAGAAATACATCCAGATCATCGGAACTGTCAAACGCAGGAATGGCGTGGTCCAGACGCTGCTCTTTCTGCTTGGTGTTTGTCCGGAGCACTTTCCGGACCGTATCCCCACTCAAGGTGGCCTGCTCTCGGAAACGCGAGTCCTTCATCTCACTCATGTTTTTGATGGTCTCCTGGAGGACGTAGTGGAGCTGGTTCTGATGCTCCTTTAGCACTTCCATGAACAGCGAGAAGGCGCGCTCACCACGGGTCTCCAGACGATCCAGAAACGCCGCGATGCGCTGCTCCCTGGAACTCAAACCCAGAACGTGATCACGAAAATCCGTCTTGAAGCCATCCTCTCCCAGCATGTGATCCAAGATGTGTGATGGATCAAGTTCCTTAATGAGCAGTATCCTGCACCGGTGGAGCACCTTCCGATGAATGTCGAGCATCTGTCCGGAATCGGACGAGGACTTCTTAAAGCCTGGCATTGTGTTGCTGCCGCTGCTGCTTCTTGGCATTCAGGATGGATTCAGTAGTTCCACATACCTAGGCACAGCAGTCTCACACCACACGCTTGCTCTTCCTTGGGGTATTCTGTAATGAGAACAGTCAAGAGAAAAAAAAACTGTCAATATACTTCCTTCAAACAACTAACATGCCATCTTTTTGTTTGAACATTAAAAATCTGAATACGAAAAGTACTCCATGCAAGCATACAGTACAACATCAACCCAGCCTACCACTTAAAACAGACTTTGCTCGGTACTTTGAAGGCTCGGGAGACAGCTACTGTAATCTATTTGCTGTAATTACTGAGATCTGGGTATTCTTTCTCGACCCCATACTGCACAATACTACCTCGAGCAATACTGCATGTGTTCCCGGGGTTGCACGGGTAGTGAGTTTCTGTGATGACCAAGGCATGCTCGCGGATAAATATACAATGTATAGGGGGTTTTTTTGTTCCCCCGCGGCGGGCACGGTACATCAGGCATGTACATAACCCAAATATTCGAAATATTTTATTGCTCTGTTTGTCTGTGGTGCCCAGTAATTACCTAACTATTGTTGACATTAGCCAACCGCGAAGTTCCGGAAATTTGTGACATGTCGCCATAATTGTTACAATTCGTGGATGTTGTTAGTACATACATACTCGCTCCCTCTAGCTGATCCTACCCCCTCCCCATCCCAACCACCAACAGGCTTCCGTCCACGGTCAAACCACACGAGGCAATCCCCCCGCGCCATCCCACTCCTCATTCACCGCATCGAAACTCCACGTGCAGCACATGACAGATGTGCCGCGAGCTGTCCATTTCTCGCTCGTATTTTACAAAAAAAAAGCTCCCGCTCTGACTGTACATGGTTTCCATGGATGGGGCAGGGACATTAGCAAGCAGGCTTTTCAAAATGTTTTGCCGCTTTTCACACAGCGTGACACGAAAACATGTCTATGCTAGCGAGGAATATCTAAACACACGACAGCGAGCTAGGCAGCATTGTATACTGTACTAAGAAGTCAAAAGTGATCGGAGGACATTTTAATCGGCTTTGAAATGGGCTGTCGTTCAAATCTGCATTTTCGAAGCAATCCAATTTCAGATCTACAATTATACGAAAGCTCTGGCACAAAGGCCCCTTAAAATTGATTTCTATCCATATAAAAGAAATTAGCGCAAGGTAATGTCCCTTGAGCGATTATTTTAGAATTATTAAAAAAAAATTCACCTGTTTTTACAACTTATAAATACAGTGAAACTACCAATGGCAGCCCGGGGATCATTCCATAACCGCAGTGTGCCACACCAGGCCAAATGTATATCTACCCTATATACATGTATCACTGGCATATCTGCGGTTTGGTACATGCACTTCAAAGGCGAAATGTGGTTTGAAAATGTGTCTCCAATTATCGGAGATATGCCACAATGCCACAGATTACTCTAAATTAGCATACCAGCTTGATACTGGTTACGTACATACGCGTACATGTACATATACAGGCATGTAATCTCAAAATAGAATTGCTAAGTTTACATATGGGCATTAGTTTACTTCCGTTTCATTTTGTTTCTAACGCAAACGTCTATCCTCTGTAACAGTCCAAAGGCACGATTCAAATCCACGAACAAGATATCCACATACACACGTTTTGAAAACAAGATGTGTTCTATTTATGTTTACCACCAGAAACCTTCAAGCTCCAATCTAACCCTGAAGACATACCAGACCTTCCTCTCCTCCTTGACAGGGTCCTTGAGTCCGTCCATCCAGAGAAAACTGATCTGGAAACTCCTCTCGTGTCTGTCTGCTGGCTACAGCTCGACCCTGGGTACACCCCTTGATCTATTTCCCCCTAAATCCACAGAGTCCCGCCTCGGTCACTGGGTCAAAAGCCTTTTACTCCTACTATCTCCCTTGCTGATTAATATATCAGTCCCGACCCTTGCGATACGAGGGCCCTTTGCCATGCCACAATATTTGCTTAGCCCGAGCTGGTCGACGTTAATTCCTCCTTCTAGAAGATTTTTTTTCCGAACGCTATTCCTCAGGTGAACGGCAGGCTGTTCTTTATCAGAAAACCAGTTCAAACGACTGTAAAACGTAGTGGGTGGGTGGTTTGCCAAATATTTCGCCTTGTCTTCGAGTTTGTTTCCAGACTGCGGACTAGTGTAAATGGTGCCTAGATCCCAGTGGATCGGGTAGATCCCCAGCTGGCAATCCGAAACAAGTCAAGCCAGAATTATTCCCCCAACAATCTGCGCCCACCGAGACCAGCTCATGCCTACTAGTTCTGGTTATTTATATTTCCCGTTCCACAGCATATACAAAGTAACAGGCATTTTTTATGAAGCCGAGAATTTACATTTAGGAACGACCAGACACACATTTTGGCCAAATAAACCGGTAAACATGATAAAAGAGGTTTTGGATTTCCCACGACCCCATGCGGAGGGGATAGTGTATAATTGTTATATATTGTACGTGTTCTGACAACCGTATTGTTACTGCACTCAGGTCTATGTAAGATCACGTGATATCGCTCAAAACGTATCAATTATTTTGTATACTTTACCTGCGGCTGTGATAATATAAATGCCTCCTTTTGCAATTATGATAGGAAAATTCACCTTGTAACAGTGATAATGTATGCTCGAAAGTCCTTAGACCAAGCATGGAACGACAACATAACTGTCACTCAGACATACAAGTATGTCTTCTGGCCGCTGGCAAAGGAAAAACCAGCAGTGGCTAATATCCTGTCGCTTCCTCTACTTCCTTCCGTGTCCCATCCCCGCCCCAGGCCGTGTTTGTCTGGACGCCGTGTACCTAGGAGGTCCAATCCCTAGATAAATTTCCCACCCCCGCTTCCATGTGAACTCCAGCCAAGCAGCCGGGTATCAATCGTCTCCTGGGGCGAAATTCAGCATGAGGCCAATCTGTACCACATGTCAGTAATTCTAGCCCATCAGCCGATTCCCTCCAATCACAAAAAGATCAGTTTCAACTGCTGGAAAGGCGTGCCCAGCACTTGTCAATACATTCAGTGAACCAACGAACACCAGAAGTGCCGTGTACCTTTTCCCTGGAACACGTTTAGACCCATTGTTGTCGATTGCGTTGAAGCGTATTGGCAGGTACTACAGGTTGCTGGGACGGTTTAACAACTTCCGGTTATTACGCTATGTTTCCCGGAACAGGGCAATACGGTCTTTACTGGAACATCCAGCGGCAATAGCCCGATAGGTAACTACGTCGTGTCCTTACTTACTAAATGCACGCCGTCAAACGCAGGGGAGACAGCCTGTAGGCAAATACAGACCTGAATGTCGTACATTTTAATACTGTCGTATATTACTGTCCCCACAGCTGATGCCATATTACAACGCCGATCTGGGTAAATATTGGGGAACGTAAAAAGCGCTGTGCATCCACCTCATGAACCATGGTCTTCATCAAACAGCGTAAGCGATGTTTGCTAAAGACAACCGTTCCCAAGCCCCTGTAAAGCCAGCCAGAAGACCCACTATAAAGTCTTTTTCTCAGAAACTTCCCAACACAGCACACCAGGCTTACATGTACCTGTACCTGAAGGCCGGCAGGTGACCACAACACTGTTTACCTCCAGTCTGTCTGCCTCCATCTACAGGGACAATGGGACCTTCATCAAAACAAACAGGTATCTCCCACCTGTTAATAATAGATCAGGCTACAATATACCACAGGGTCCATTTCACACAGCGCCATTGTCTTACCTCTCTATATACCGGTATCAGCAGTTACGAGGTATCGCAGCAAAGGCGTTTTGGTCGGGGTTTCCGAGATACTACTCCTCTGATCACTGGACATGGGTGCAGAACATCCTGCCTGACCCCGAGGGCAATAACCACAACAAGTCTACCTTGGAGAAATGGGTCTATAGAAGCCGTATTCAATCAATAGAGGCGATGCTGGAAGCACTCCAACACACGTGCCTGCCACTGATACGATACACGTGCTGGGATTCTGATCCCTGGATCATCATCTCCGGGAGCAGCAACCTGTAAGAATCCGTTTCATGTCCGAAGTGCCTCTTCTGGCATTAGGGAGGACTTGGACCACACTGAAAGGTGTAGCAGTATCCAGAAAGTGGGGATCGAGCGTGCGTTTGACTTCGTCCTCTCCGAGCGACGTATACAATTCGTGCGTACAGGTTCCCAGAAAACTCTCCATTCCAGCTGAGTCAGCGGTTGCTGACACTTTTACTGGCGTGGAAAACACCAGAGGAAATTGAACAGCAAATCTTCCGCTGCCAATATACACAGCTGGCTGGGGTAAAAGAGAGCCTGTGGCTGGCTGAGACGTTTCCTGACTCGACAGAACAGAAACAGCAGCACGTACCGAACCGTCCTACCACAACACGTCTGTACACCACCGTGGAAAACAGCTGTCAAAGAAACGCGCTCCAAAATGCTACGACGTACGTCCAAACAATCCGCAAACAACAACAAAGTTAACTGCCTGCTATTAGTGGGCTGAGGCGTCTGCATGCAAATAAAAGATGGCCCAAGTTCCTATGATTTACTTTAGAAGCACAGAAAACATACAGGCTTGGGAATTGCTTTCCTCTATTCTCGGTTCAACTTGGGTCATCCTGGCCTGCTTTCAAAAAAAAAGGCTTCTAATAATTGACTACGTGTTCAGGTGTCGGTTGCAGGCAGAGTAGAATCCCCGGGAGTAGAATCTAGAAACTCGTTAGCGTAAAATTACATCATTGTATATGTATGTTATGTTCTTGCAATATATGCCAGTATATAACTTGATACAGTTAAATGTTTACAATATATCTACCACTGTCAACTGTGTTTTTGTTAAACACGAAAGATATCTTCTCACGAAACAAACTTTGATCGACTTAATATAACAGCGATATCGCTTTTTTTTACTTTAAATCAAAGCTTAATTTATACTATAGTACATGATTATGGGACAAACTAAACCTCGGAGAATGCAAATTGTGCATATAATGATCCTCTGTCGGATACATGTGTTTTTGCCTTCTTCAAGGCCGCAGTTATTCGAAAAATTCGTCTTATTCTGTTATTATGCCGGTTGTATGTATACATGTGTCATATAGATGTGTATACTTATATCTAAGAGCTACACTCAACTATTTTTGGCCCTGAATATGCACACGCAAAAAAGTGCTGTTTACGACCCCGGGTCGTGGTAACCTGTACGACATGTATATATCTATACCTTCTATGCGCACAAATTTTGTATTTTTTATATATCGGGTTTCCAAATCTAACGTCAAAGACATTGTTTTCTAATGGCAGCAGCATCCCCATGGAGTCCCACTTTTCATCCGATACGTGTAATCATAGCACAATGCTGCTGCATACCAGGCGCCCATGTACTCAGTGGCCACGCCAAAGACCATGGTAGTATATGTGTTTTTTTAAGGAACCCGCTCAGAGCAATGACGCCAAAATGTTCATACATTTACATAGGCATTTCCATTTACCAGATGCAGGTGATTATACTTTTTTTTGGCCGTAGTTGTTTGTCAAAGTCGGGTGAAACTGGAAGGATTTAGCAAGCACAAGTGAAGAGCGTGCTGGCCGCGTTTTTTGGGCGTCCTGATGGCCACTGTTCAGGCGTTCATTGTAACACACTCACTGCATGGTCTGACATGCAAGAGGACAGGAAAAAGGAACTGAAGTTTTCATCTTTCCTGTTTAATTTCGATCAAGCCATAACCTGGCTCCGACAGTCTCACATATACAGGCTTGCTTTGGGGGTATTTTTTTTTTCATTCTCGGGTTACACGCACCTAACTAAACACATCTGTCAATGCCGCCTACGTGTACCGCCGATGCTCCGAACGTTATGGTTATGTAAAACATGATGACACAAGAGAATTGAGGCGTTTTCAGGCGCATCGTGTGGCTTCACACTTGGGAATTTACATCAGGAGTTATAGTTATGCTAGCCGTGTAACTGTCTGTGTGGTACACGCATGCTCATATATGAACTTATTTTTCGTACACCGGTCTTCAATTCGTTTCTTACAGAAAGACAATCTCTGGCAAATTTATTAATTATGGTGTGTAAACAAAATTGAAATGCACGCGGTACTCGTGTTTGCGTGCGCTTCCACACCCTGTAACCTTTCATTCCTGTCCACCCCTGTAACAAGGCCGGCATACATCAATGGATCGCCCGGCACATATTCCGGCTTAGAGCAACACACGGGCGACTAACAGCAAATTGGTCAGGGACACATAAGCCATGTCATAACAAGCATTCGAGTGTGATTCAAGGGCGAGAGGCTTAACCTCTTCAGGTCAATTGCTACTGAAGAAAAGCAGACGACAGTGTTGTGAACCGAGGGAGAAGAGAGCTAAGTTGAGTGTTTGAGTGACGAGGTACATTGTACATAGAACAAGCCCAGATGCCTGTTCTATGTTTGAATGCCCCCCGATGTGCCCAACAAGTTGCGTAGTCGCCAAGGAAAGGAGACGTCTCGCATATCTCATGTACAGTCTAGGAGACAAGTGTCTGAAAATCCCTCAATTTGAGGGAGCAGTTGTATGCGGTCCAGAAGGCCCCCAACCCCCACCACATCGACACTTATCTCTTAGACTGTGTACGAGTAGACACTCGCAGGTAGAATCTTTTACGAAGAAATGTCACAGGGAATCACCCTGCGTTGGAAGTTCTGAAGTGACGAACAGTCCACGAGGTCACCCGATCCAACATTTTCCGTCAGTGGACCACTGGCGGAAAGGTACCCTGAGCGCCAGTGCTCCACTGGGCTGTGATATATCACGGTATCACAGAATATCTGCCCACCAATGGAGCATTGAGGAATCTATATAACCCAACATGCACGTATACACACCCCCAGAACAAGCTCGTCGACCAGCTCGTCTCAGTGGCGTAGTAGGATAGCACGCTGGCTCTCTGTGCTGCATCAGTATACGGCTTTTCCGTTAAGGCCTTTTTTAGGAACACGGGTTCGAATCCCTCGAAAGTCACATTTTA
>JAAUYG010104022.1_pt1 | contig 20205 bp, 14 predicted proteins | sample 7278091 | NCBI WGS metagenome assembly JAAUYG01 (sample SAMN14350201, study PRJNA611818) | marine sediment metagenome | isolation source: surface marine sediment (0.6m) | place: French Polynesia: Moorea | collected 2018-08
AGAGAGAGAGAGAGAGAGAGAGAGACAGAGAGCGAGGGGGGCGGACAGATACTCAAGAAAGATACTGTAGGCCTGATTAACTAAATTTCTTAACAGCTAGAAAGCCAGAATTTTCCATTGCAAATGTCATTATACATGGGTAATATCAATTGATTTGGTTTCTTTCATTTGTATAATACTTACTTGTACTTTTCTAAAACAGCCTCCAGCTGTGACCACTCGTGCTTCAAGAGATAAAGGACAATTTTATTCTTTACCAAGGTATATAACAATTTGGAGACAAAAGTGTAATTTGATACATTTGACCTCAACATTCAATTTTATGGGGCCTGGGCAGTGGCTGTACCAACTCTGAAACTTGTAAGTCTAAAGGTTTTCGAGTCCTATCCATTTAAAATAGAGAACGGGTTCCTGTAAGGTGGATCACAGAAGGTTCTGGTCCACAAAGGGTTCTGATCATTTTCAAAACTATAAGTTTTAAGACTGGGGGCCATCAAATATATTTACTGAGAGATACTGATTTATAATGACACTGCGAAAAACTATTCGGGTAATTTTCGCGAAATCAAATATAAGGGTATTCCCAATTCCCCCAAAGTATCGGAGCTAATGTGCAACCTCTGGGACTAATCGTGTCTGTGTTACTGGCATTTGACGTGTGAGAATTCAGTTATTGCTTTGTACAAAACAGATCAGGCCCATATACATCAACACCTCCATATGCACTACCTTGCTCATAGATCAAACCACAGAGATTGATAAACAACTTTCTACTCACTATAAGATTGAGAAACTGTCAAAGCTACTTCAAGCACTTATCACTCAGCCACTCACTAGCCAGCATCATGAACCATGTAAAGGACAGCAGAACTTATTCGGAGCTACAAATATGTAGCCGAGACGAGGATATGAGAGCCCACCTTAAAACCACCCAGGAGGCTCGCACAAGAGCTCAAGGCCGGAATGTGGATCGGAATTACACTCTAGAGGGGCGGAAGTATGTAACACCTGGAGAGGAGTTGGGTGAAGGGGGTCGAAATCCCGTTCCTGGCACCACCTAGAAAAAATCCGTTGTACAAATCAAACCCCCTTAGAATTGCAGATGGTTCAGGCAGCTGGGCCTGAAATGCCTACTGCCGGGAGAAATTCCTCAAGAGCTGCCAGGCATCTAGCCAGAGGGTTCTGAGGTTTCAATGATTCTGTCCGCGGGGTCCCCAGGTCTGCTTGCTTTGGCAACAGCACTCCTAGCTCTACTAAAAGGCTCACGACCAATGGGAACCAGCCTCTCCTCGGGTCACGAGGGGAGGATGCCTAATGACTTGGACTCCTGTCTTGCTATCTTGTGCAGTGCAAGATGCAATAGCGGTAGTGGTGGATAAAAACACAGACGACTCCCTGGCCAGTCGGCTTGTAGGATACCACCTGACAAGACAAGTGTTCTGGTGCACAGTAGACGAGACTTTTGCATTTATCTGGTCCATTGATCATCATTGCGAAAGGGTTTATGGAAGGGCTCCCCAAAAACTCGAAGAGGCGATGGGTTAATCCCAAGTCGATGGACCACTCCAAGGGCTTCTCCAGACACTGTCAATCTTCCGACAAATGTCAAGAAAGAAGATCCACATCCACATTATAAGTACCTGAAAGGTGAATGCTGGAAGACGGATGCCCCGATCCAGACACCATGACATGATCTGTCGAGCTAAGTAGATGAGTCAAGGGGATCTGGTCCCGCCCATCCCATTTACATAAGACAAGACTGTAGTTTTGTCCCTCTCCAACATGGTGAGTCCTGTCTGGAGACTTTGAAGGCCAGGATAGCCCTGAACGAAGCCATGATATCTAACACGTTGACAAAGAGGCAAAGCTCCTCCATCTGCCACAAGCCAGACCATTCCTGCTTCACTAAAATGGCTCCCCAACCCACCCCAGATGCACCTGTAGTCTGCGTCTGACTTAGAACCACGAAACCTAGAGGAACACCTCGACCCACCTCCTAGGGGTCCGCCCAGAAATACAAGGCTTCCAGAATGTCAGGAACTAAAAGAAAGATCTCCTTCCGAGGAACTGTCCACCCCTCGCTTGGTGTTCCAAGTCAGGTGCAACAAAATCGGTCTGAGCCAAAAGAGACACAAAGGAACGATGGTGTGGCACACTGCCAGAATGCCCATTACTTGCTAGAGATGCTCGATAGACATACAGCCACTTGCCAGAAGTTCATAAGAGAGATTTCTTGAATCATGTCTGGTGTAGGCCTGTTAACCCCTGTGTGCAATAGGGCTCCTAGATGCGTCATGCCGTGTGAGGAAATGAGTGTAGACTTGGCTAGGATGATGACGAATCCCACCCAAGAGTGAAGTTGTACACTACCATCCCTGGTCCTCGCTACTGATTATGGCTGAATGCTGAGCGTGGAAGATGACATATATGTATGGGTACATAGACATAGTCCCAAGGAAGGTGAGCAGCCAGAAGGGTCAGCATCTTGGCAAAACCCCTCGGTGCTGTGGTCAAGCTGAAGGATAACATCTTCAACTGGTAAATGTGGACACAGTTGAGTATCTCAACACAAACCTCAAGAACGTCCTGTGAGAAGCCCGGATAAACACATAGAGATTGGACATAGTGAAACCACAAGGCCCCTGGACGAACATCCCTTAGGATCAAAACCAACGTCTCCTTCATGAATTTCTCCACCGACAAGCGGGGGTTCAGGCTCTGGAGGTTGAGGATAGGACAGAACATGCATGTCTTCTTCACCACTAGGAAGTAGTGAAAATAGACCCAGGCCCTACCCCCTTCTCCAGTGACTGAGGAGATATGACCTCGATGTCATCCTTCCAAAGTGCTACATGCACTTTCCATCTGCAGCTCGGAAAAGCATTTCCAGTGGAGACTGGTGAAGTCAGGGGGTCCTTAGGAAGGAAAGGGTGCAGTCTTTCTCAATTGTCTCTAAGACACACCTGTCCTTTGTGATGGACGTCCACTCTTCTGAGAAAAATTGCAATCTCCCAGCTACAAGTATGTCACCTCGCTTGAGAGTCACCTCCGCTGGTCCTTTCCCAAAAGAGGGAGATCCTGGAAGAGTCGTTTCTCATCTCACATGGACTAGAGTCCAGATCAGCAGGGAGAGATTTGTGCTGAACTCCTGTTGATGGGGTGGGGGAGGTTCCTTGAGGGAGAACCTATTTCAGTGCTTACACCTGAAAGGGGAATGGCTCCTACTGTGGGGGTGGCTGACACTAGGGTATCAATGTCATCTGCTCCTGGGGTGGCCCTGGTTTGGCGTGCACACCAAGGCAGAAGGGTCTGGGGCTGCCTAATGGGTAAGCTGCCTTTAGCAGGTCCTAGAATGAGTCCTGGTGTGGTCTCTTGAAGCTGAACGAGGTCTGGAAGCCGTCAACTTCACTTCATAAACCCCAGTGGCAAAATTAGATATTACGTTTATGGCCTTGAATGGCCATGTTTCAAGCCACTTACATTTTAATCCCATATATCTCGGAAAGGGGTAGGTTTAGGGTAACAGGCATTAATAAGAAGCCATGGGTATGGAGGCCAGTAGCACCAACAGATTTTACCTCTTCACCTTGGAAAGTCAATTCCAAAGTCACGTACCAATCTTTGAAGCCCTAGAACTCAGAAAAGGGAAGAGTAAAGGCATGTGCTGCTGGTGAATAGTAGGAAGTTTTTTACAGTGGAACCTGGTAATTAAACACAGGTGGTCTTTCTGTGCAGGTTCAATAACATAGAAAATGTACCCATGAGGACCTGTAAAATGTGGGCTTTATAAGCAGGTGGTGTTTATATAGAGGTGGCCTTTAGGGCAGGTTTGACTTATCTGCAGAGTCCAGCAACACTGTTAAATTTGACTTTGAGTCACCTTGAAAAGAAGTTTATTCATATTTCATATCCTTGTAGCTCAGAAAGGAGTAAAGCTAGGGATGTTACACTGGAACACTAATAGGAGCTCACAACTTTGAAGTTCAACTGTACCTTCATATTTGGCCTTGTGTGACCTTGAAGGATTAAGCACTATTCCTATTTTCTAGCCCTGGTAACTTTAGGAGTCAAGCGCATATGTAGCTATTGAACTCCAGCAGAAACTGACAGCATTGAATTACTATAGGTAGATGGGGGACCCTGAGTGTTCATGAAATGTCACATTAATTAAAGTAGCTGTTGAACTTTGAGCAGAAATTCTTGAGAGCATCCAATTACAATACAGTTAGACGGGGACCTCAAGTGTTCATGAAATGTCACACTAAGGTAAAACACATATTAGGATTCTTTAGATCCAAGGAGTACATGTGAGGCATACAGAAGTCCCTCTCTAATGAGGTCACCCTATTTGCCAAGAAACTGTGGCCACATTAGAGAGGTGGCCTTTGGTGAGGATAAGTACATCAGAAGAAAAGATTTATTGCCTTATTAGAGAGGTGGCCTGTTGAGAGTGGCCACTAAGAGAGGAACCACTGTATCTTGTCATTCAATCTTAGCAGGAAATCATAAACAGTAAAACCTTGTTTAGTGGCCACCTCAGTAATCAGGTCTTGTTACAGAAGTCCCAATGGAATTCCCATGCTCAATATAGCTATCGAACCTCACTAATCATGTCACCTCACTATTCAGGACTTAGGTCAGCCTTCAAGTGGACAAAGCTAAATATAACCAGTATTAAGGTCACCAAGACCGTTGGTCACCATGATCAGCATGATCAGTAGCTGTTAATGGGTGTGAAAACAATGAAGAGCCATAGTATTGAAGCCAATACAATGCATGGTTATTCTGAATTGGAGCGTTTACCATGACAACAGATTTGAAATATGAGTGCAAAAATTTAAGGTTCCTTTAAAGTCCTTGTGTTGGTCATAGGATTTCTTTTCTGTTAAAGCCATTTCACAGCTTAGAGTACGCATTCGAAAAGTTGCCTTTGTAACTCCATGTGGAAGGAGACAGATGCGCGACCAAAAATGTACGTGTCACCTAAGAAAACGACAATTGGTTATTTCGAACAATGTCATAAGTATGTAATGATAAGCATTGGTACAGGGAGTCTTCGAACAGTAACTGATTAAGTACCAGTACTACTTGCACTACAGCAGCCATAAACGGTTCATATTCTTCAGAATATAAAACGTACTCAATTGCTCTCCATGACTACTATGTCACTGTGCGGTCTTACCAGACTTTTATAGCGGTCACTTTAGGTACTGAATCAGATACATACTAATCACTATTAAGGCCACCTCGCTATTGAGGTCAAATTAGATCAGTCCCACAGGCGACCTGATTAGTGAGGTTCTACAGTACAGGTAATCTAACACCACTGAATGGACAAATGCAAGGTTAATCCTAGATATCACCCTTCTCTCAGCCTTTGCACAAGAGTTTAATGAAAATCCATTATGGGCACACCAATAGAAGTTAGAGGGCATTCAGTTTTTTTGTTGTTTTTTTTTTTTTTTTTTTGAAGCTCCAGCAACTTTCTTGTCGGGATTTCTGCCAGTGGCAACTACATGTATAGTTGAGAGTTCAACCAACAACAGCCAGCACCGAGTCACTGATCAAGCCAGAGAAGAATCAGTTGTGTGTTGTTTAGATATAAGCACAGTTTATTTATTAAATAATATACAACTGTGATGCACAATATACACAAACAACATAAGATTTTCTCATGATCATCACAATGTCAAGAGAAACACACTCTTCCATCCATCCCACTCAATCCACGGTAAAAAATTAATTTCAGATGAGGTATTAAAAGAACAACACTATTTATATTATAATTCTTTCTGAAACATTTTAACCAGAACAAAAGTCTATGTCAGTTGCTGAAATTTCACAAGCATCTCCCAACGAAGATCCAACACTCAAAACAGAAACCGACATCAGCATTCAGTTTGGATTTTTAGAGCTAGCTGCTTGATATTTTTTGTAACAGTACAAAAGCAGCTATATATATAATTTATCTGAATAGTAAATACACATGTTTTTTCTTACCTTAAACATGACCTTCCTACACGCTTATCTACTTATACACACATCTGAGAAAATGTACTTTGGGGCTTTAAAGATATCAAACAAACCATTCAATCTCTAGGCTCAAGATTATAAAAGTATTCAGGATAAGCACTTAAAGCTTGTGCCATAAGTACCAGTGGTACGTGTATAATGTATATGAAGACCAAGCTACATACATAATGTACTTGCCTTTTATGAAGACAGATACACAAAAGAATTTCTTCACAGTAAAGAACAACTAAAGTCCAAGAACAGGACGAAGTTCATCCACCAAGAACCTGCAAATTTACACTTGCAATGAAATGTCAAGTGTGTAAAAATCAAAATACGTTGACTCCGAGAACTGCAGTGCAATATCATTAATCAAGATTTACAGTTATGACCGGAAACACCACAACAAAATATAAACAAAACAAAGTCATCAACAAAAATACTTACTTTTTATCCACAGTTCAAGAAAAAAGAATTTTTTGAGACATTTTGTGCACCGTCAGGCTAAGCAATATTGACAAAAATTCCATTCATGCTTTGTCTAGCATGTTTCACATATGTGAACCGGTTATGACAAAGACATGCCCTATATTTACTCGATGTTATTGTATAAAGTGTAGGTTATCTCCCAAGTATATTCTTATGGTGGGCCAATTTTACTTCTTTCGTTGCTATTTCCAAGGCCATAGCAGAACTTTCAACAAAAAAAAAAAGACAATCTGACTATTACACTTCAATGTATCAATACTAAAAATTACATTCCTTGCCCAGTTTGGTATTTTAGCCGTGATTACTAGGTAGTCAAACAAGGTGAAATATAACTGCTTCCAGGTATATTATAAAGAGACTACAGTACTCCTGACTATAAGGACCACACACAGACTATTTTTCTCTGAGTTATAACTCAGCATGAACACATTCCATGAAGCACTTTCACATACATATAGGCAGATTCTCTGCAAGTTTTATACATGCTGTGGTGGGTGACATATAACATGTACACGACATTCTGTTGTCTAAGAATGTTCTTGATACTCTTACCAATTACATTCCTCAGCTACTCAGGAGCAACTGGTGGAATATCACAGCCACTCTTGGGGGTACAACCAAGATCTAGCTGCACCGAGATGATGCTAGCTAGTGTGGAATACATAACCAAACCATTTCCTCTCTGCTTCAAAGTTAAATTCATGGCTGAAAACTCGCATTTGCTCCCACAGGACGAACACAGTAACTGGTATCCTTCCCTCTTGATGTAGATCTCATAAAGTGTATTTTCTCACCCCAGTATTGCGGTATGATACCGGTCGTGCTACACAGTGGATTTGCGGAGCTGTATATTGTACAACATCTAACCACTCTGTCGGATTGTCAACCCAACACAGGAGCTTTGTTACTGTGACAACCTAGGGGGTCATATACACACACAGACTGTTGTCACTGTGACAAACCGCAGGTCCCACACAGACTGGGCTGTCACTGTGTTAAACTGGGGGTCACATAAAGGCCTAGCCATCACTTTGACAAACCAGGGTCACATACAGACTCAGCCGTCACTGTGACAAACACAGGGGTCACATACAACTCTGTCACTGTGACAAACCAGGGGTCATACATAGACAGCTGTCCATGTGACAACCTGGGGGGTCACACACAGTGACAGAGACCCATACTGACACACCGTCTTGTATAAAAATATAGAGGCTACCTAACCACTGTTGTACCATATGTAACCTATCCCTTGTACTGAGACTACTGCCTAGATGTGGAAGCTGATAAAGCAGTACTTGGGCCTCCTAGTCATATAATACCACCATGGCTTGTCTGCCAATGTTTCTTTTGTATATGTCATGATACAGATTTGATTCTTAGTTTTGGTCAATATTTTGACAAAACCCCTTTTTTTTTTAAAAAAAAATTCAGGCCCGACCATGCAGGCTATTCGGTAAACTGGTCAAACATTCCCGAGAGATCACTGAATTCTGGTCCAGAGTTGTCCAGCATTCGGAGCATGTGAGAGAACTCCTCCTGTGTACCCTGGCTGGTGGCTGGGGCTTGGCTGCCGGTGACGGTGGACCCCGCCGTCTGGGAGTGACCCCCCCGGGCCGGAGCGGTAGTCTGGGAGGAGGGGTTACCGGTAGCTGAGCTCTGGCTCCCAGTGTCTGAGCCACCCGTCTGTTGCTGCCACTGTGGCCACACTGACGGCTGGGAATAGGAGGCGGGGCCCGCAGACGTACCAGCACCACTGCCTAGCTGTGTGTAGGTCGGGGCGGCTGGAACAGAAACAAGGTTCTTACAGTGACTGATGTCCTTCTCCACCAAATACAAAATTTGGAATAGAACCAGGTACCTTTTTTTCCAATGTATAACTCACTTTTATCAATATAACATGCTATGCTCTCTTCGACCAATAAACATTACTGAAACAATTTATGACTGAAGTATCTATATTACAGAAGCTACCAATAACTGCTGCTGTGGGTTAAAGAAATATTCAGGACGTCACATTAAAAGATCCTCTACTCAGTACCCACATCCTGAGCTCTGAGAGCCTTACCTGGAGAGCTACCTGACCCTGGGCTCAGCTGACCGTAGCTGGTGGCAGGCGCCCCTGCTCCGTAGGCAGAGGCCCCTCGGTACATGGCCGAGGTTTGTGTGGGGCTGGTTCTCTGAGATAGGGTGGCCATTCCTGCCCCGGCTGACGCCTGGCTCATAGCTGCGTTAGCACTCACACCGCTGGGGTATTTGATAGCTGACGTACTACCATAGTACATGTCCTGACCTGCAACAGGTACAGAAAGAACAGTCACTGACAATGTAGCCAGGGTTGTCGGATAGCAATGTCACCTTAAGTTATTACTGTTACCTGTACTAACAGGTACCTTTATAATTACCTTTACTTGCCAAGTCAGTATTACATGGGTTGTGACATGATAACAAGTACCTCCATGTACACAACTTGTGCAATGTTCTGCTCTTGGTCAAGATCCGAGATAATGTGATCACTGAATTGAATTTTATTTTACCACAGTGACTGTTCAAACAGGATTTTTAGCTGTGTTAGGCCTCTACGTAAGTGGTCACTGAAACCAGGAACATCCATTCATGTGTTACTCTGGGTATACTAGATATATGTATTTTAAGTAGTCTTTTTCCTGTACTACTCTATCTGTTATTTGGCAGGTACTACAACTCATTCCACCTGTCCTGTTACCCGTGCTACCTTGCTGTTGTTGCTGCTGTTGTCGCTGTTGTAGCATCTGACTGTAGACGTCTGAGTAGCGGGTATCTGAGCTGATGCCTGACGGAATAGTCTGGTCGGCTGTACCTTGTCTGTACACGCTGAGTGACGGGTCCTCCTGGCCCTGTACTGTACTACTGCTCTGCCTGGGGGGTGGAGGTGGAGGTGGGGGGTGGGGGGGGGGGGAGGGCAAGAAACCATTCTAGCATCAACAGTGCTACTACATCATGTGTATGCATTTCTACATTTATCACATACAGACATGATAAAAAGCTTCAAAGTTGGAGCATAATTGGCACTGTCAGTTTTTCAAAAGTAGGAAAGCAATTTAATACTGGAAACAGGCTGGCCAGAACATTAAACTACGAATACAGCCCCCTCCACCAAATAAGGCCGCCCTATTTGCAAAGAAATTGTGGACACTTTAGACATATGGCCTTTAGTGAGACGGAGACTTAAAGGACTTTTATAGTAGCAGAGAAAAAACATTTTTGGCCACATTAGAGGGGTGGCCTCTGCAGAGAGTGGCCTGTAAAGATGTGACAACTGCAACCTTCAAACATATCATTATGCGGCATTAAGGTATAGTGTATAATGACGGACACTACTCCTCCTGAGACTAAGACAACTCACATTTCTACCCAAATTTGGTGTTGTAAAGTTACATTGTACTACTCACTTGGCTGAGCTGTTTGTACAGACGATGTACTCCACCTCATCTGTGTATGGGTTCTGGAAGCTGAAGCTGCTGGTTCTCAGCCAGACCCACTCCCGGTTCTTGGCGCGGAAACGATACATGACAGACATCACCTGGCCTTTCAGCTTCACCACTGGTGGGGATAGAAACAAAGACTGTCAACAGGGGCTCAACAAACTGGCTATCAGATTACATGACAGTGTATAGCCAGGATCAGCTGTGTGTATTTGCATATATATATGTATATATATCTTACTAGTGGAGAATCAAGTACTGTACCTGTAGAATATGAAGATGGCAGGCCATTCCACTGGACCCCCCCTTCCCCTCACCACACCAAACTTCATACCAGAATTGAGATAAATTTCTGAATTCAAACCTGCCTTGGATCACATCAAATTTTAATATATTTAATAATACCTAAATAAGATTTCAGAATTAAGATCGGCACCATATCATGCAGATTAAGACAGTTTAGGCCATGATTGTAGGCCATCCTACAGTTGGGGATCTATAGTATTCCATTTCAATAAGCTTCTTGAGAACGTAATCACTTCGAACCTACGGTACCTCCACATGGGATACAATTTATACCATGTTTTTTTACGAAGAAGTGCAGTCATGCCTTACCTTGCTCAAAGCTTTCCTTCATATGTCCCTGGTCTTCGGGATGGTAGAAGTCGTAGGCGGACTTCCCCAAGAGTTCCTGTGGCTGGTAACCAAGGACAGCTGTTACCCTGGAAACGTGTACACAACCTTACCATCACTGCCGGTACATGATCTATACACTTTACTAATAAACATACTACATGTATCTGCTGCAATTAGGCAATTTGATTGGACAATTATTCACAAATTAGCATAATTCCTATAATAGGCACAGTTTTACTCATTTTGTTTGGTAGCTGTGTATTTTTCTCAGCATTTCATAAGAGCCTGTATTACCGGTATTTAATATCAGATCAGTAACATGTACATGTAAATACATGCATGTATACACAAGACTTGATTACATGTAGTCTAAACGTCTATATACTGGATCTGATTTCTATTCACTGGCTGTATTAACCTACTAACCTTCTCTTTGCCTAGAAAGCTGTCAGTAGATTACCGTATCTTTTTATATACAATTTCAGTACCAAGAACTTTTAGCCACTGCAACAGCTCTGAGAATCCTTACCTCTGGTCAACAAAGGTAAACTTCCCCTCCATGCTGTGTCTGGAGATGAACTCGGTGGCGTTACTTGAGTTGGACAGGTCAGAACAGTTAGGCGTACTGGTAACCTGGAGACGGCCAATTGCTACTAGGCAACAATGAGTGTTACCATGGGAATCATCACCTTCATTTGACGGATCCATTTGGGCAGCTGAAAAGTAAAATGGCATTTACAAAGTGTTTCTATAAGCAAAGCCAAGATTATTTTCCTGGATAATCTTTGTTTTACCTTGGAATTGTTATAATGGTGGTCCTACTGAGTGCCAGGGGTCAGTTTCTCGAAAAATATTTTAAGTCCGCTAGTGATCTTAAGCACGGAAAAGACCAAGGTTGCCGTGGTGATTAGTGAACTTAAGTCAGTTTCTAGACTTTAAGATTTTTCGAGAAGCTGGCCACACACGCCCAAGCATATCAGTGAAGACCTGTTCAGTTCAGATATGACATGGTGAATGTCCACACGGTCAGAATATGGTGCTTGCAATTTCTTATGTCAGTAAGCCACACAACGCTTTGGTTGAGCAAAACCGTATTAACTCAATATTTAACATCCAGAGTGCTATTCCCAGGAACCAATCTGATGTTAAACTCGACCAACCTTAATGTTAACTGTGATCACCAAGCAAGAACATGGAAAGCTAGAACTTTATATTAATTTACTAACAGTGTTCCCAAGGTTTGTGACTGACATAGGAAATATTGACATCTCAGTACCTCTAGCAGCCGGTGGCCAGTTTTTGATATAGCCCGTCACATGGACCACTGCGTACTGGTGACCGTCAGTGGATGGTCCCAGCATATTTCTCTGACGTATTCGCACGGTGTGAGTGGCGGTCATGGGGTCCACTGGCATGTTGCCGATTTTCATACGGATGATGAAACCCCGCCGCGACCCCATACACATTCTCATGGAAGCTGAAAGCGGAAGCAACAATTTCCTTTATCTAAACACCAGGTATTGCTATGAAATAGAATGCACATGGAATATGATCCCTCATGAGCAAAAAACACAACAATGACCAGAAAACTGTTGAGGTTACACAGGTAAGAGTAGCGCTGGATTGTATAGCACAGAAGGTAACATTCTACATTCTTCTGGTATTAGTTTTCACTAGCTCCCCTTTACAGTTTTCATTACTTTCACCAGATGTATGTGTTTAGGTGTTCCAATCTGGTATACAAGCACTAATGGAAATTTGTGATTTTTAAAACTGACACTGATATGATAGCCGCCAACACTTACACTGGTGACCTTCCTTCTTCACTGTACCAGCTGGAAGAGACAACACAAGCATACTAAGTAAATTGGACTTCCCAAAATTTTCTGGTCAGAAAATGTATAAGCCATCAGGTTACAGTATGGAGTACACGAATACTGTAAAATCATTACTGTTTGTAAGAAATTTATTTGGCGATTTTCTCAATCACCTTCAAATCGTAAAATAAATACCCACAAACATAATTCAAGTACCTGGATGACTAACAAGACCTGAGCTAACTGCAAATATTAATCTCCACGAACATGGTTTTGCATAAAAACACAAGCATTAATCCCCGCAAACATTAACGAATTTACAGTACTTATACAGCAACGCCCCTTCTGCAAAATAATTTCATCCTTATTAGAGAGGTGTCCTTTTGGTGAGAGGGAGCATCGCATACATGTACATTCGCGGTATTTGCTGACAAGAATCTGTGTCCTTTCTAGAGGGGTGTCCTGTCTAGACTCTAGAGTGTCCTTTGACAAAGGGTACGCTGTACTGCAATTTTACTCTTTTTATTCCCTCTTAAGCAGACTGTATCCTCCCCCCCCCACCCCACCCCACCTGCGGTTATTTATTGTTCTGCGGTTATTTCAATTTGGTCGCCTTACTTTTCAGATCCAGGATCCGGCCTGTGTTCTGGGATTCAGCCGTCGACAGCTGTTCCCGAAGTTTGTCCACATCATCCGGGTGAATGAAGTCGTATAAGCTGTTTCCAAACCAGTCAGACTGGGGAAAATAAAGACAGGATACATCATCTAGCTAGTCGGGATCTTTGCTACTGCCTGCTTACAAGCTAGCAAACGAACTTTGCCTTACTCATGTTACTCAGCACAATAGGAGCTAAGCCCAGATCTATTATCATCTAGATATCAGTATGTGGTCTAGAGCCAAATCTCTATGTATATATGCAGGTACCACCGCATACATGTACATGTATGCATGGTCTGATTTGCATTGCTCAGTGCACCATGTTTTAAGTTTCCCTATATATACATACATGTACATCGCAACCGATTGGTCTTAATATATAGGACAGGGGACCAACCTATGGTATTTGTCAACTACTCAGTATTTGCCATACAACACATTCAAATACTAGGATACACAGGTGAGAGAAACTCTGCGGTCACATTTCAATTTAATTTCAGCATATAAGGGCACTGCAGGAGATACTGTCTAATCATGATATCCAACACTATTCTGAATGCTATGACTGCCACAGTCATAACTTGAATTAAGCCATTCAGTGAACCTGAGGATAGCCGGGTCTGCAAGAATCTACACACCTGGGTTTGATTGAGAACCGGGGTGATGCTGTCTGAGACATAGATGACACGTCCTGTGTCACACTGAACAACAAATAGGAAGCCATCAGCAGCCTGGAACCGAACAAACAACTCACAGTTAGTGGGGACAGTGTCTTGAACAAAGCATCAACTACAAAACTCATCTTCAGCCTAAAATAAACTGCCTCTTAAATATTATGTCTCAAATTAGCAATATGTTGGGTTTGTTTATTCTTTTAAATTAGTTAAAACTAGTTATAAGTAGAGAGGCATGGCCAGGATTATAGGAGCATCCCATGTGCCAGGAGCATACATGAACATGTAGGATGGGGTTTTTTGAACGTATCAGAAAGAACACAATGTTTACCTATATTTCCCGACTTTTTTTTTTCAATGAAACATCATGAACAGAACATGCGCAAGTCAAAACAAAAATTTTGTTAATCAGATATGATGTTTTCATCAAGAGTATTTAAATGGTCAGGTTTATATATCTTTAAATCGACACTCCTTGCTGGCTTCTAGATGCATACAGCAGCAAGGTCTCAGTTCAAGACTGGATGTATGAAAAGAACTGAACAACCAAGGTGAAAGGGAAACAATAACAGGAAACGCAAGGCCTACAGCTCTTGCAGTTTTTGGATTGATGCAGCAAAACTGTCTAGTCAGTCCAAAAATGCCACAGCTACAAGCAGCCCAGGTCCTCTGGCTAATTGAGACACAAGCTGAGCATATACAGTCTTCGGATATTGTAATACCAGTATCACTTAGCCAGAGTTCTCAAAAATACTTCAGTAATATTTACATTGATTTAAGTACCGTGATATTTGTTAGCACTAACCATCAATAAAAGTTCACACTGTTGCTATTGCAGTTTCAAAAACTCCAGCTTTGGTAGCTGAGATGTGGAAGAACAGAGGGGGGATGGGTGGTGTTTATGCATGTCTGTAGCACATGTAGCAGCCACCCAAGTACCAGTGGTCCACGCAATTTAAGACTACATTTCACGACTTACCACTATTTTAAAACCTATCCATCCCATTAAAGACCACCTTCAAAACACATTTTTATGGCTGAACAGGTGGTCTGAAAATGCAGGGACCATTGTAATACTGTAGTGGCCACACATGTACAGTATATAACTCAGACTGGTAATGATGCAGTAAGGTAGGTAGAACATTTCTTCTATAAAAAACACTTTGTCAAGAACAATGTTAGTTGAATTCTACAATCCCTGACTGGGCTGTACCATGAGTAATATCAGTCTATCTGCAGGTCTATCTCTATCTGATCTGAGCCGGTCTTTGTTGGCTCTGCACCTAATCTGCTGGCGAAAACTCATGCGATTTTGGCCTGTTTGTCCACACCAAAAATCAACCAAAGATATCGGGCAAAAGTAAGGCAGGCAAGTGAGAGACACAAATCTGGTTATGGCTAAACAGAAATCAATTACCTAGTCATGTTAATTAAGTCGCACAAAGCATGTAGTCAGTGCATGTAGGTAGACACATTCATGCATTATGCACACAGCAATATATGATGTACAAAAGTATAGGAAGCTAAGAATAATAATGAAATTGTTATACTAATCCACATGTTTACGTAGAACCAATAAAGGAAAGCAATTGGGAAGGTCTTTGAGAATGTATCGTTCCAGATAAATACACGCCATAGTCAACAATGGTCAGAGTGATAATAGTGGAGCCTAGGCAGGCGTGGTGTACAGTGATGAAACCAGAGCAGTTTAATCAAAAAATTGCTGGAGGAAGTCGCTACAGTACACAAAGATTCGTCATGAAACTGAATATGCAGAAAACACAGGTACATGTATCTGATGACAGGGTTTGGATGCCAATTCCTGTATTTGGTATTTAGCGGATGGGATTTCATCGCAAGAGGAGCAGGAGAACCAATTCAATCAGACATGAATGTGCTTGTCATGTCACAGGGGCCCAAAATAACATGTCATTTCACATGTTTTTCACAGGAAAAAGAAAACCGAAAAAAAAAAGGTTGACAGAAAATACCTGCTACTATGATCTTTACAGGACACTTCCCTTTACGTCACAAATTACGCAGCAATGTAAGACCGTCAAACATGAAGTCTGCCTGACTCAGTAGTATGAGCATGATGAGCAAATATTAACGTCATATTCTGTGATGTCATTGGGAAAATTTCAAACACTGGTTTGGATACCAAACCAGCTTATGCAGATATTGGACATGTTGGAACCACTTTTTTTTTATCTCAAGCACTCAACCTACAAATCTAAGTGGAACATGTAAAGCATCATGGCATTGGTAATGATGCATGTATGTGAACTGAAGTACATGTAGTACTAGTACCGGGGTATATTAACTTTGGTTGAGGAACAAAGATTAGCCATCCGATACAGTACTATCGCTGTATAATGCTAATGACCTTGAACAGTTCTACAATACACAGCATAGTCTGCATATGGTATTCAGTTTTCTCGACCTTGGGAAAAATTTAGGCACAAGCTATTAACATGATTTATAAAACAAAGCTGCACAGACGACCATGAGGACAGAATATAATATAATAAAACAAAGGTTCGATCAGGCTCAGTGTGGCCACTTACCAGCCACGGATCATACAAAAGGAACGGATTGTATACTGTACGGTGTATACAACATGTTAAAATCTTTCATTATATAGCAAGAAAGACTTGGTAATTTCTGGCCGTTTATATCGATCAGTATAAGGTGTGCTGGCTCTATTCTACACAAGCATCACTAGCTAGCAAGCAGAGGTCTAGGAACTTATTTAAAGAAGACTGCAGAAAGAGTGAAAAGAACTCTCAATGAGAAGTGCCAGACCTTCATGCGTGGCCTGGAAGGCAGTTGGAAACAACATACTATGTAGGTATCCTATCAAACTACGGCAAAAAAAGAACTGAACCATGCACATGTATAGCTGATTTCTACAAGGGATCACTGTGGGGGCTCTAAAGCAGGGGTGTGTATGCCAGTAGTGGGAAAATACTGCAACCAAATCAAGGCAGAGAGAAATGTCTTTTAGTGGCAGCGGCCTGAAGATGGGCATGGCCTGTGACGGAGAACTGCCATGCGGGATGACAATGGCAACAAGACGATTATACATGTAGCAGGTCTAATTTTGGCTTAAAATTGGAATCAAGACACACGTCAGAGTTGCTGATTTCGTGAAAGAATAGGTGGCAGTGTATACTGTCTGTCAGCTGAGAAAAAGATAAGTAATATTGGGAGCAGTTTCTGGTCAAACCTCCCTATTCCCACACCTTCCTGGTGACACCTGGGTGGGGTGACGGTGGGTGGGTTTATAACTAACCTCGAGGATTAGATGTTTTAGCTCCTGCTGTGTAAGGAAGGATGGCCGGTAGGCAGTGTCGGCCGTAGAGTTACCAGTCCCTGAGTAAACAACAGACAAGATGAGAGCAGCTGTAGTATAGCAGATAGGTCAATCTGAGACTTGGTGGTGACAGAGAGGACATTTTCCCCCAACACAGGCTTGGACCGCCACCGTCCACTCGCCAGGACAACCATACCTACCTGTCGGACTGCTCGCTACCGGCCACTGGGGGGACAGAAAGAGAAACCAGCACAGGCAGCACAAACCGTAACGCCAACTACCGCCAGCTCCAGCATCTATTAATTGTTATAGAAAACTGTGGAGGGGAATACATTCAAGCCGTGGCGAGTGCTGCCTGTGGCTAGCAGTGTTAGTGAGAGCGGGAGGGTGAGGGATTGTTGGGGAGTGGGACATGGCGAGAGGCAGGGGGGACTTACCTCCAGTATGAGATGTTTCAGCTCGTGATCGGTGAGGAAGGAGGGTTTGTACGAGGCATCGGACTGACCAGCGCTGGGGCCTGGTGAGACAAACAGGGTTAGTGTGTACCAAGGAGCTGTTATCATGGTTATATGCCCCCCCCCCCCCATCCCTCCCCTATTACATGTATTGTATTATTTCCTCGTGACTGACGTTGGCGTAGTTACGTCACCGTCTTAGTGTGAGGTTATACTGGTACAACTGCACATCATGACCAGTCTCTCGTAATGAAACTGAAAAACTCACAGGCCAGTCACGAACCAAATCTAGCAGCTATCACATGGCTATGTTGGGACAATAAACTGTACACTTGATAATGTCTCCTACACAATGTTGAGAACTACACGGGGGATCAGATTTCTTTCTAACAATCATGGTGCACACTATGCAAAAAGTAAAATCTTTTCGTGGACATACACATATAAATTCCTAGAATTTCTGCCTTTCTGGGAAGAGATTCCCTCATAATGCTAGGACCCACCCTTTTCCAATGACAAACGCTGCAAAAAATACCAACTGTTGCTGCCAAAATTCCTTAATCGCCATTTTCTTACATTCCATCACTTCTTATAGCCCTCGTACATGCATTATTATCAAACACTGTAATCATGAATTTGCACATGTTAATTAAAGCAAGACATGGTGGTAACAGACAGACTCTAAATGACATACGAAGAGTACTAAAAAAAAGTTTAACTCATTACTTTTTGACATGGCTACATATATTCTTATGTCAACAGGCTACAAAAACTCATATATATACATGTAGCACGTACATGATACATATCATGACATATGTTTACACATAAATGACAGGTTTACCGTTTAGTTTTACAGAGGCAAACATAACACTAGTACATATGACATACCATATATCATGTGCACCACTACCGGTATATCTATGTACATGTATCTGAGTATTAGTCCAAGTGTCATGGCATCCCAATACACTGCATGAAATATTTCAGCAGAAGATGTGGCACTACATGCATACAGATTTGCAAGAAAGTTTATAAAGCGATATAATTTTGGCCTTACACATGTTACAAATGTAAGCACAAGAAAGTGAATAAAGTACTAATGCCTTCTAATGCACGTCCAGTATATCCTGTGAATAGAAGATGCTATAACAAATACATAGAAGCCATTGAATGGGTGACTAACATACATTAAAGTATACACATGGTAAAAACCCAGGAACTTTGGAGTAATATGAGATAGTACTAGTATACTACATGTACATGTACTAAGTAACGATCTGCTGGGAGATATACAAGTATCATGTATATGTCAGTACCCTAGTAAAATTTTGATACCCCAATACATTTTTAAACATAACAAGCTAAACCTAATATTGTTTAAATCCTATACTGTGCAACATGTGCAATGCGTAGGCTTATAGCCTCTACAGTGAGTGACCATGTATACAATACATACAGCTGGAGTGTATGGTGACAATCAGTATATGTGATAGAAAACAGGCTGCTAGCATGGTTAGTACAGGAGTTTCTGCTGGTGACAGAAGTCCATATTATTGGGTCACTTCTCATGCTTCTGGCTGAAATCTTTTTGTACTATTATCGCTATTTCACTTTACATATGCAACAAGGTTATAACTTGTCACCGAATAATAGTTTCATTAGCTAGTAAATATGTGACAAATCAACAGGGCCATGCTGGTATTTTTTTAAAACAAGTTAAGAAATTCTGTGGAGCACATCAAGGATACGGAGTTAAATATATTAATCATGCTCTACGGCTACAATGGAATGTAAGGTCTCAACACGGTCACTATTCCAAACACGCTAAAACTGCATGCATCACAAAGAAAGAATATAGCTTCAGTGAAATCCATAAGCTTGAAATGACATATGTAGTGCTATAGTGATCAAGCTGATCCCTGAGTGTCAATTTCCTTTAAGTTTGGTGTGACGTATAACATTTATTTATTTACAGGTGACAGATCCAGATTAATGGCAGATCTATTCTGGATCAAGTCTGGATAGTTTAGTTTGTGATGGGTTACCTTGTAATGCCTTCATATGAGCTACGGCCAGTCGTAGAATAGTAAGCTTGTCGGGTTTACGAGCCAGAGTGCTGCAGGCCGGTACCATGTCACACAGTTCATTGACATAAGTGGCCATCTTACTGCGCCTTCGCCTCTCAATTTCACAATGGCTCTCCCTGCAGAGGGCGAAGCATTGGTCGGCGCCAACAATGGTGATGGTGGTGGTGATTTATATGGGGAGGAAGCGGGGAATGACAAAATTACCAAGGAACAAACAACATTTGGCTGATAAAGTAAAGAGCAATAACGAAATTTTAACAACAAACAAATGGAAATTATATCAACACAACATGATGCCTTGAAGCGGGTCCTTGTAACAGAAGCGGCTTGGGGTTTTCTCCCTGAGGCCATGCTAGAGGAGAAAGGAGAATAATGAAAATCTTAATGGCAGAAGGCATATTCCGCTAGGCAATAATGTACAAAGAATGGCAAATTAAATTAATAAATTAATTTGTTACTTACGATTGGAATGAACACAAAACGGTACCATTTTAAATCCGTTAGTGTGTGAAATGTGCAAATAAGAACTGTTTCCCAGTTGATCATAAGCCAAACTGTGGGGTAAACCGGAATATATCTCTCATTTTGTTTTCC
>JAAUYG010184122.1_pt1 | contig 20203 bp, 13 predicted proteins | sample 7278091 | NCBI WGS metagenome assembly JAAUYG01 (sample SAMN14350201, study PRJNA611818) | marine sediment metagenome | isolation source: surface marine sediment (0.6m) | place: French Polynesia: Moorea | collected 2018-08
GTAAACACTTTATAACAAATATTTCTTTGGTTGAATTCCAATGATATTTGAAAGATATATATACATATAAAAAGTGTTAAGTATGGTAGTAGCAGTAGTAATAATTTAATATGTCAAATTGCACAAGTGAACAGTACAACATAGGCATTATAAGTTTCCTTGCATATATGTACTACCAGAGTGGTATTCCTCCTGTGTCAAATTAGAAAAAAAAGACACTTCAAACATTGCTGTCATAATGAACTAATTGCCATCTAAACTATGGTCAAATTAACACTTTTGGCTCTGCCGAGAAACCAGTTTTCTGTGGTTCTTTATAAGTATTTACAGGTGGCTGTGGTGCTCCGGGTGTGTTGCAGTAATATGTAAATATTCCAGCATCATGCATTTGTGTCAATTTGTGCATAATTAATGAGCAAAAGGTCTGTGTTGTTGAGGGTGACCAGGGCATAAATAAGGCTATTTCATGTTTGACTAAGTTAGTTGAGAAAGTAGCTGACCAGTTCTGTAAGTACATTCATCTAATTATCTATTTAAAGCCTGAGGCAATAGTTTCTGTAGGAATATCAAGTTCTTTCAGTCTAATCTTTGGATACGACATTGTGAGTGTGCAGTGTGGGTTATACAGTATGCATCCACACTTCAGTAGCTAAGTACCTCAAGAGTAGTAGATATGCTGTGCTTTTGACATGTTTGAGATCTACAGTGGTACCTCACTTTACAGACACTTCAGAATTAAGACCACCTTAAAACAAAGACCACTTCTTGGGAGTGGCACCTCAGAATAATTAAAGACCACTTCTTGGGAGTGGCACCTCAGAATAAAGACCACTTCTTGGAAGTGGCACCTCAAAGCAAAGACCACTTCTTAGAGTGACACCTCGGAGCAAAGACCACTTATTGGGAGTGGTACCTCAGAACAAAACCACTTCTTGAGAGTGGCATCTCGGAATAAAGACCATTTCTTGGGAGTGGCACCTCAGAATAATTAAAGACCACTTCTTGGGAGTGGCACCTCAGAAAAAAGACCACTTATTAGGAGTGGCATGTCAGAAATAAGACTACCATACACCTAAGACCACTTTATTTCAGTCCTGTGGGTGGTCTCAGTTTTGTAGTTCCGCTGTATTTTGACAGACACTTAGCCCATGTGACCATGTCAATAAGCATTAAAAGATGTACTTTCCACTGAAAATGCATGACTATGCAGTGGTGCACCAGTATGCAGTGGTGCATTTTCATTGATTTCTTCGACAAAGATTTTGAACTGTTGGAAATTTATTGGATGTACTAAGATGAAATAATGCATGTTGTGTGTGAAAGGATATTTCTGATCAAGAGGATTGAAAGTTGTGGAAAGAAATTAAGGCATAGGTTTTGCGAATGATTATTTATATAACTGAGCTGAAATGTGCCGTGTACAAAAATGGTAATACAGTGGTCCCTTTGTTTTAAGACCACCCATGGGACCAAGAAAATGTGGTCGTATATTGCAGCTGGTCCTTAAAATAAAGGTCATTTAACACAGAAGATTGCCCTTTGGGACCAATCGGTCTTATAATCAAGGGTGGTCTTAAAATAGAGGGTTGTAAAATAGAGGGACTACTGTAAAGCCATGAGAGAGACATGTCCGCCTTATTGTTCCAGTAGTCACTTTAGAGCAGAAGGAAACTACCCAAAATGCCGCACTCGCAGGCTCACTTGAGTTGCTCATGATTTTACTTAGAGCTCTGCTTGATGTGTGTCTGCAGAGCTTGATAAATGGTTGGTACATGGCCGGCATCTGTTCGCCGGTTTGCCAGTTTGTAAAATAAGTTTCCTGGATATCATCCACTGTTAAAAGTTAAATTTGCGACAACAGAAAAAGTAAACCTATATGGTACTCAAGCATTCAAAATTTTACAGCTTTTGAAGAGACGTATCAATGGGGTTTTTTGATCCAGTTTCATCCAAGCTTGACTAGATCATAGGCCAGCATGGCGGCATACTGGTATTCTACTTCATAGAAATGGCCACAGTTTAAATATTTTATGTCACTTTGAAAATTAACATAGTGAGTCATTGAGAATTCTTGTAACAGAATACCTTATCAAAGGCTGATCAGATTGTAGAATGAAACCGATAGAGTTTGATGTCCAGGGTGAATGTAATGTTTTACAGTAGAAATGTGTTTTGAAAGACCGTCCCATTTGCCATAAAAATGTGGTCTTAATGCAAGCGGTCTTTGGCAACAGGTGCAGACATGTAGGTCTTTACGCCAGGAACATGGCTGGATGTGGTTTCATGGCAGGGATCTCTCAAGTATCAACTAAGCCAAATGTCAATGAGAGCAATATTGAGTTTGATATGAATTGATCTCTTGATTAACATCCCCATATTGCATATAATCTTTGTCAATTTGGGGTCAGGTGGCAGATTTGTTGGAAAATCCATTCGAGGAGACCATTGATCATGAAGCAAAAATCACCAAACGGCTACAAGGTCATCTTGGGGGAATGTTTATGCACATTTCAAAAAGTTATCATGTTCATGCAGTGTGTTGAGGTCCCTAAACATGCACAAGTGGAGGCCTAGATAAATTTGAAAAAGACAAAAACACTATATTCAAAGATTTCTCAAGTTGGGAGTTTTATTATATCTCCTGTATAGTCACAGACATATATACACATGACCCAGCAGATGTTCAGCGTTCAAAAACCTCAGCAACTGTACGCTGCATGCAGCAATTGGCAGTTTCCAACAGAAACTGAACTATATGTCATTGTGCATGTATAATGTACATATATACTGGCACATGCGAGCACCTTGCACCGATGAGCAAGTCTTGTTTGATACCTCACGATGCTACCAACTAACTCCTCTACATTATGCACAAACTGTGTCTACTGTCTAACATGTTTAAAGCAATGTACAACCTACGCAGAACAACTGGCCATATTACACAATGTACATGGAAGCCTGTTGGTCTGATAAACTAAATCAACATATAAGTTAAGCACACATTAATGTACAATAATCCTTATATATTTACAACGGATTTATACAGCATCCAACAAGTTGCACTGACACCCACTTTTACATGGTTACAAATACGATGTAAAGTTTGACAAACAATCCCAATATATATATTTTGCATATATATTTTTTAATACACAGGGCCTTGAGGTAAATGCTTCTTTGCTAAAAGGATGATTACTCTCGTATCGACCATTCTGGTGGTTCTTAAGATGAACCGTCATGGGTTTATCCTTCACCATAACATCTCAGGAAAAACTAAGAACATATTCCCAGGATTTTAAGGTATGATTTTGTCAGTCAAAGAAAATCACTACATGTACATAACAAGAGTACTCTGTAGGTCTTACAACGACTAGACCAGGGAGTCTGTGAAGGCTGCACTTCAGGCTATATTTTTCTTCTCAATAGCCTGTACAACAAAAGATGTGGACGGCGCTACTTTGTACTGAGTACCGCTAACGCAAATATAGCTATTTGGTGTCTGTTGACATCAAAGAATAGAGAAAAAACTTCTGTATAAACATCCTACAGATTGGCACAGAATAAGGAGAATTCAGACTTGCTTTAAAATAGCTAGTAGTTTGCTGTGTTGCTCATACTGAAAATGCATCACGCAATGACCCATAAGCACAGTTTGGATTACATCAAATAAAATGCAGAACTGGACTTGCCTTAAACTTTTAGCTAAAATGCTCGGTCACAGCTGAACAGGCTTTAATTCGCAAAATTGGATGCTCCCAAGGGCAACCTCGTTTTAGTACATAAACTCAGTGTTGTCTAATTCAATTTAAGTTTAAATAGTCAAACTGTAAATTATATCTCCAGGTAATAATATAGTATGCGGAATGCCACCATAAAGTAGACTAGGAGACAGACTGTTGTTCACCGTCTTGAGAGCGTCCTTACAATATGCCTATGATCAATGCACCCAAATGGGAGGTTTGCCGGGTGAAGCAAGAAGCAGAAATTCTATCTTCTAGTGATACTATTAATACCAGTAAGTCTCTGTACCAGGTAATCATGATAATTCTATTGGTTTCACCTGGAAAAACTTTGTGTGTAAGACAATTGTGGTTTCATCCGCACGTTGCTGCTTTCATATTCTGAGAGCAGTAATTACAGCTACATCAATCAATTTCACACACAAAAAAACGTTTCCAACACCAAGCCATTACAAAAAGTATGAATAATTGCTGACTGTATCATTTACTAAAGCTTCTGTCGGACCCACAAGAGGGCACCACTTTTTCAAAGCTGCTGTCTCCACGATTGCATCATGTTTGCATAAATACTGACAATTTTTTCATAAAAAAAACACATGGCACAAAAAGTAAAAGCATTGCATCAGAATGAGTTAGAAGTCCATCCACAAAAACTTCAGTCTGAGCAAGCAGCAACATATTAAATGTATTTTTTGTGCCACTATGATTTATCCAAGGGGAAACGGTACCGATGATTCTTGCAATCAACATTGTGACCCATGATAATATAAGAAAACTCCACATGCAGACAGAATAAGGAAAGTGACACACAAATATGAGACATGCCTCATGATAGAAATCCCAAGGAAACCTGAATTTGGGCTATGATGGAACTTAATAAATTCGCACAAATTTATATATTCTTACCGTGAGGTTGCAAACCATAATTCTGCCGTTTAATAGCTCTGCTAACCTACGATCTCAGTTTTGCTAGGTCATAGTTTAGCAGAGCTAATGGCAGAATTATGGTTTGAAACCGAATTAGGCAATAGTCTTGTTTGTTCAGTAATCACACCATTCAAGACACGATATACAGGTACCATTGCATGTTCAACAAACCTCCACATTCATGAGACTGGCTATTTGTCAGCTTATCACAAGCCACTTTCCATATACATTCAAACCAGTATGTATACACATAGATACATCTTGTACAGATCACTGAATATTACATGGTTTCTTAGTATTTAACTCAAAGAGGTTTTATTCTGAGAACACTTCTGATGTTTAGTGGTGTACTAGTAGCTGCCTCGAGTTATATGGCCGAGATGATCTCGAGAAGTGCATTTGCTGAATATTGAAATGAAATAAAATAATACTGCTTGTACTATATAAGCAAATTACAAAAAAGCACTATGTATGGCTGCAGCATAATGCAACTATGCGAACAGGCACAGAAACCACATAACTACGTACAAGGTGGAGAAACGATACAGGACATCATACCGCATTCTGAGAATTTTTTCTGCAAAACATTTCCTCACAAATCTATATTTTTACACCACACATACATGGGTATATATTAACTATTTAAAGATAGAAATGAATTTTGGACAATAACAAAAAAAGTCATAACATGCAAGACTACTGACAAAATATTTGCAAGCAAACATCCGTTAAGATATATCCGATATTCAAGAAAATCACTGGAAGACAATTGCGGTAGCACACTGTGAAAATGCCAGTCTTGAATGCAAATACATGTACCGGTATGCCAATAAAGACTGCAAAATTACAATGGTCGGTAAAAATGTCATGTGTAACCAACACTACATACATCCATTTAGTCGGCAGACTATAGTGCACCACAGCAGAGACATGATGATCTGAAGTTGATTTTCTGCTGAACATTACATTTTGTAACTGAAACTCGCAGTTTTGAGAATGCTATGCCAACACTACATAATAATATATAGGTCACTATAACAAGCAAAATAAAAAAACTTTTAAACAAAGCTTGTAGAATACTACCGGTGAGTCATCTAATGTATATGAGATCTAAGGTGTGGAGATCTAGATCTTTTTGAGAATATTATATTTACAGGTACAATCAACAGATCCTACGTAAACCCACAATGGTATATAAGGTTTAAGGCCAGGGCGAGAGGTGGCAAAGGACATTTTACAAACATTGTACATTTTGGTTAAAAACAAGAGCTATATATCCGTTTAAAATTATAAAAGAAACAAAAACTCAGATAAAACATAGGCACTTGGGAGCTTTGCTCTACTCAGTGGCACTTGGTCAGTCAGGAGCAACTGCATAAAACCAACTGGCAAAAACTTCAACATACGTGATAAACTCCTCAAGCACTGCCATGTGGCAGATATAAATAAATTTATAAGGTTAAAAGACAAACCTTTGTAAAAAAAATTGATCCAATAACATAGCTGCACTGTTGCATAGCAAACCTTTGAAATGTTATAAACGTCCTCTTGTTCCATAATATTGTCTAAAATTAAACTAAAATCGGTATTCATAGTGCAAAAAAAAAAAAAAAAAATATTTAAAATGTGATCTACTAACATAAAATCTGCCACAACAAACATTGAGGATTTCTTTAAAATGGTATTAAAGTCAGGCTTGGCAAAAAGGCTAAAATAATGTTTTTTTTAAATGACAATGATCAAAGAAAGATAACATATAAATAAGTATAATGGCACAGTAGTGTGCTGAATTTGAGTTCGCTCCTATGCACCCTTATTCTCACGCGATCTTAAACTTGATTTTGAAAATTCAGGTTTGTGACTATATTTTCCAATAACTTTCTGTTGCGATATTTGCCTTTTGTAGCCAACCCTTCCCCCCCCCCCCCCCAAAAAAAAAAAAGGTTATTTTATTGTATTAACATACAAAATCTGTAGCTGCGTCATTTACACGTTGATATCTTCTGGAGAACCTGGAGAGCCTGGAGCGCGAGTGTAAGCTCCACTAGGGTTGGGTAAGAACGGCAGTTCTGTCGGTTTCTTGCCTGGAATCTCTCGTACTATGATGGCATCTTCCGGATCCGCCTTGTCGCTATGGTAACCCTCGCTGATGCTATGTCCATCATTCGGTGAGGGCGTCGCCCTCTTTCTAAACTGCGAGGGGTGAGTCAATTTATGCAGCAGCCCCGGTGGTTTGGGCGAGGTCTTTCCAGGTGTGCTGCCAGAGGGGGGTACAGTAGATCCAGACTGTTCGCATTTCTCTTCCCCTTCTGTACTGGGATTGGGGGATTTGGTGTCAGAGTCTGGATGTAGACCAGGAGGCCTCGTTTCTGGCGTTTTGTGCCGGACAACCGGCGGACTCCTAGGGACGGTGGAGGGCGAGGAAGTCTTTACCCCGCGGTAGGGTATAGCATTAGCGATGGATTCCACCCTTGCTGGGCTACCTCTACCGCTGCTGAAGGACCCCGGGTTATTCATGTTGGAGTTGTTTTTGTTTATACTGGACACTGGACTGCTGTCGTGCCCTACATTTCCCGAAGATACCGGAGGAGTGTTCCTATTGGTTGATGTGGCTGGCTGAAGCCCTGTTGGGCTCCGTTTACCGGTGGGACTCAGCCGGGAAGGGGGACTGCCTCTTTTAGGCGATTTCACTGGTTTGGCATACTCGGCAGATGGCGCTGGTGGCCTCACACTGGAGGGACGACTATCTCGGGTGGGATGAGTCCGATTGATGCAGCCCCCTGGTGGTGGATTAGGGCGAACCTTGATGATGGGTTGAGATGGTCCCTGAGAGGAGGGTCCGGGAAGCAAGTGGTTCCCTGGTTGCTGGGAGGCTGGGATGGGTGTGGAGGTAGCATGCTGTTTAAGGCCACTGGTGGAGGGGGTGGGACCATCTCCTGGGTTGGTAGGAAGGATAGGACTCAGTCCCGCTCCAGGACTGGGCAAGGCATCTGGACTGTCACTGCTGTAGCGGGGACTCTCCTGCTGTGTACCAGGTGTAGGTGACAGGACCGGACTGCGATGTGGGGGGCTGTACCCTTCTTCGATATCACTCTGCTTGTAGAAGCTGTTTCGTGGAAACTGCCTGTCCGCCTCAGTTTCACTCCCGCGTAGCTCGTCCGAGTGGTTGCTAGGAGATAGATCTCCCTGGTTCGTCTGCCTCAACACGCTGTTAAACTGCTCATCAATCTGCCGCAGAAGGTCATTGATGTTCTTCAGTTTCATTATCTTGCTTTTTGCTCCCTCTAAACTATCAGTGCTTAAGCCTCGCGGAACCTCAACTGGAGAGCTCGAATCCTGATCCGTCTGGGTTTCCTGATCCTTCGCATCCGTGTTGTCTTCATCGTCATCAAAATCACTCCCTGAGAGGAAGTCTTCATCTTTTTTCTCATCCGAGGAGCAGCAGCTGAGGCATTCCTCGTTTTCCCCTTCTGGATCGACATAATCATTAATGTCTTCATAATCGTGGGGAGACAACGGCTGCTGTGGTAACATGTGCTCCAGCTCTCCATTCTCAGCGCTGATTGGTCGCTCCTGGAGGCGAGAGTTACGGTTGATCGATCGCAGCGGGATCATCTCAAGGGCGGAGCTACGTTTTTCCTCCCCATTGCTGTCCAGGTCCATCAAGTCATCGGCACTCCGTGGCATCTTTTTCTTCAGGATGCCTTTGTCTGGTTGCTTGGACAACGGCAGGGTATGTGGGACCTGAATTTCGCGTGAATCCCGCGTCGAGTCTCGCTCCGAGTGGCTGTTCTCGCCATCACTCTGGTTGCTCATTCCCATGGCTTTGCGGAACTTTCTGATTTTATCAGCTCTGGAAAAAAGTAAATCGCAGCGACAATTAATATGCTTTCCACACGGTGAAACATTATCCTACCTGCACAAACATTCTATTTTAAAATGCTATCGGTAACACAAGCAGTATATAGGGCGATATGTTGGTTGCATAATTACGTCCAAACGCCAAGTTGAGAATGTACAAGACTACACTAACACTGTGAACAAGTCTTATTAAATTTAAAACTGTGACACAAACATCAATTAAAACCATGACATGCCATAATTAATTTACCTGAATTTTACAGACGACCAATGCTGAAATGTATGTAGTCCATAGAAATCGTTTCACTCGCTATGTAGCAACCAATTCTTTTACCATGCAGCCATGATTCATAACAGAGCACAACCGATTTAAGAGCTATCATTCTTGTACGCTTGGACCATGATCCTCCCAGCTGCCCCTGAACCAACCTATACGAAGGCATGCTTCCAAATGAGATGAGTCTATTGGGGTTTTCCTCCACCACACTGCTATCCCGATTCTTGCTGCCTTTACTGTTGCTAGATGACAAAGACATGATGCTACCGAACAGCGAGGGATTCTTTTTCTTCTTCTTCTTGCCCTTGCGACGTATGGGGCTTTTCCGCCTGGCAAAGTAAGTGGGTAGGTTAGGGCCCGTATTACTTTTCACAAAAGCAAAGGCAAAAACAGTTATGTCGTAGGGTTACTTAATGAACCACTAACTGCATATACCTTGGGAATAGCGAGCTTTAGCTATAAGGTGAAAAGGAGGACTTCATCATGACATTGTACTATGTAATGGCCTGCTGAAGGACAGAACACTAAACCGTAAGATTTTTCTTACCCTATGGTTTAATCCAAGGCTAATCTTTCTTTAATGGGTATAAACATGTCATGAGCTCCACTGGACTGGTTTCGTACTGTGGTAATGATGATCACTTTGAAAGGGTCTGAAATTGCTTAAGCTAGCTTCTACCTGTATATACTGTGCATCTACAGAAAAAGCAAGGGATCATTGAGCAAGGATAATCAGCCCTACATGAAGGTATGTAAGGTAATACATATGTAATAAGCCAAGTTGCTGTTCCACAGTATTATCTGTTGCTAGCTATATACCATTACCTGTAGCACACCAGGCAGCAACCCAGGATAACCGAGGCCCCAACTGCCACGCACACCACCACCACGATGAGCCACCACGTGGTGAAACCTTCAGCTGGTGAGGCAAAAATCGAAACATATGGCTCGAAATAAGGACGTTACAGGTCACGATCTTCGAAATTAGTGGACAAATATAAAGTACACCATTTATCCCAACTGCTCAATTGCTTTCAAAATTTATCGTTACAGAATGATGAAATACTTTAAACACTTCTGACTGAATGGAATTCGATCATGTAAACCTGTTTTTCTTCGTGAGTTCATGATCGGTTGTAGGACAAGTTACCCGGACAGAATAATCTGCATTACTGCATACTAACACTTTTATCTTAACCACAAAATCAATACTCAGCCTTCATGCTATGACCCAATGTACCACTCGCTATGCTAGTGGCCTTATATAGAGTGCCCTCTCTTGGTGGCTGCACTCGACAGTATTTTCTGCCATATTTGACTGAAGCGTTTTGGCAGTAATTAATTACAACGAATGTATCCGATGCACTGTACAGATAGGGAATGGACAACAGATTCATCCAATCAGGGACTTACATTTGATGAGAACTTCCTGCGTGGCTACTGTATTTCTGGGCGTGGTCACGAGATACGGCTGTGTTTCCGTGTTGGTGGTGACATTGCCAAGCAGAATGGTTAGTGGCGGGGCAGTGGTGGTTTCTGGGTAATAATAACGTATCTCCGTGTTCACTTCTTCGCAGGCGGCACCGGTGTAGTTGGTGTGACAGAAACATTGAAGCTCTGTGGTGCAGATCTGAAAGAAGAGCAGTTAGAGTTAATGTTTTTGCTCAGCTATTATGTTCCTGCTATTTTATCAAAACTGGGAAAGACATCTGCCATATCATACACGGCAAACGGTAAAAACATTCTACAATACATGTACTAATTTAAAGTAGATTTCATACAGATCACTTTCAACCGATTTCTGGAAATAAATATAATTGTTTCCGAATGTTAAGATTTCGTGATCAAGGCTTTTAAGAATTATCTCAACTTTAGGCATAATTTTAAAGTGTTTAGGTAGGCATGAAATCCCAAGTAAGAGCCCAAGTGGCTGTGTTTCAATTATACAATAAAGATATCTATGCCTATCCATCATAAAGTAGAGTCAAACTTGCTCTAAACACCAAATGTATATAAAGACCACCTATCCTTCTATTTTACAACCACTTCCAATTTTTAAGTACAGTACAGAGGTTTATGGCTGAATGGCTGGTCTTAAAATGCAGAGTAAATTGAAAATGTATAACCCTAGGGCATTATGAGCTCAAAATCAGACAAGGTTTCAGGGACTAGATCCTCACCCCCCGTCCTGAGCATGTCAGATTATTCTTTCCCAGCGGGCAGCTTCCGTCGATCAGATTTTCGACCGACATGCATCGAGTTCCAAGGCAGACCTGTCCCTCCCCGCATCGAGTCCCGTCTTGGACCATTCCAAAGTTTGGAAGATAACGAGAAGCCTGGCCTGTGATGATCCTGGAAACGGAAACCGTGACAATGAACATTTATCGAAATTTACCATGAGTATATTTTGCAGTACTTTTACACAGAACACTAGAATACGGAAGTCGGTGTCATAATACTCTCTTGTATTTACTAGCTTAGGGTTAGCAGAGCTAATGGCAAAATTATGCTAGAATTACGGTTTGAGCAATTAGGTAATGAATACAAACTTTCATAAAGAACTTTCTTTGCAATCGTCTGATGATCTCTTACTTTTGCAATCCTTTCATATGGCCTTCACTGTTAAGACTGTTCAATTTAGTCTCCAATCGTAGAACCACTGTGTTATTATAGAGAAATATTTCAGCAATATGTTCAGTTTCAGACCTTAGTATGCAGGCAACACTAAGATGCAGGAATTACATATTACTATACATCTCTTTCGAATGCTTTTAGCCTTCCATTACGTTCCTATCATCATTTAGTTAAAGATTGGGATGTGCCCATTTTCTCACCCCTATAGTGGGTGATAAAACAAGGAAAGAAAGGCATGTACACATGATACAGACAGATCTACTTACTTGCACTCGTAGTTGTTCCCATCGGCTACCACATTAGTGGTGGAAAACGCCTTTTCCTTGCCAATGTTTGGTTCGTCTTCACCGCCAGAACAGTGCAGCAGTCCACACATGATATGACTGGAGGGGTGGGGGGTGGAGATAGAAAGACCACAGGAATGCAGAGCAAAGTTAAAATGTATTTACATGTAATTAACTTAACAGGTGTGACAAACAGCTAAGTCTGCCATCTGGCAGAAGTACATTGGTAATTTAATACACCAATATTTGTAATTGTGTACTTCAGGGACATGTACATTCAAAGCTTGTGTTTATATATCACAGATTAAAATTATCGCATTTGAAGCAGTTCACTTAATATAAGATTGATACTGGCCTCCCAATTCCTAGCTTTTCTAATCATCTGTACTGTACTCAAAGTCCTTTTTATGACTCAGCTAGAATTTTCGGTATCACACTGAAACTCAAAATTGTTTAATTTCCAAATAGAATTACTTTGTGACTACTTTGTAACTACAATTAGTCTACAACACACAAGTCTTGTTAGACTGCTACATAGGAATATTCTGAGTGCTAGTTTATTTGTGGTAATCCAATACAATGTCTTTGGTACCCACGTGCATTGTATTATTTATCGATAGGCTCAGAAGTGGTTTGCCCCTCGCTATGTCTTTTAACTGTGCAGTTTCATCCACAATTTTATGTATGACCTAACAGACACTTACTCTTTTTTACACTTGATGTAGCTGTCTGAGGTTTCGTTCTGACCACAGTGACCATTGAAGTTCCCCGCCGTGTTGAACTTCTCATAGCAAAGGGAATCGGCACGAGTCGCCCCTGAAACCGAAGATGCAGAATCCCAAATACAGCGAAACCTGTCTCAAGAGACCACTGCCTTTAAAAAACACCTGTCTTGAAGGACCAGATATTCCTGGCAGAGGGTCATATATTTTAATGTAATTGAACCTAAGACCGCCAAAGACCACTGACTGTCTTGAGCGACCACATTTGTATGCCCAATGCGGTGGTCTTTCGAGACAGGTTTTACTGTACAGAAATGCTCCACGCAGAAGGGAATCGGTGAACAACTCTAAAATATTATTGGAAAATGCTTCATTCCCAGGAAACTGGGTCACAGCTTTCCCTTTTGAAGAAGTGACACTTTAAAAAGAGTTCTACACGTATACATGTAATCTTAGTGTAAATGTTTTACAAAAATATTTGTACTATACAATGTCATGCTATACAAACTGTCTTGTTAGGCATGTACATGACACCTTGAAATTTGCTGATGCCAAAGTTGTTTTAATTTTGGGATAGCCTTAATTCTGAAACATCCTACCATTAATTTTTGGTTAGAGCATCTAGTAAGTCGTTTGAATTACGGTGTAATCTCATTTTCATGGTGGTCACTCATCATGGCAGAATTAAACTGCACTTGAACTATAGATCTGATCTTCCTTTAAAATGGGCTACCGGTACATCATCATGAAGATACCAGATTTTTCAGAACTCTGTGCTATTAGGAAAGTTCAGATATTCTTGTTTGAGACATTTTTCTCTCATAGAAGAATTGACTGCGATAAAAGTTTCACAATGGAGACCATTCATAAATATTCTCGTGACAAGGTAAACCGCTGTGTTTTACATGTACATTGTGGCATATCTGCAATTGTTTTTTTTTATTTTCTGGATCACACTGATTTACCTGCCCCCCAGATGAGTTGACACTGGTCCGCATACGTGTGACAGGTGCCGCGGTAACAATAGCCGTCCCCGGCGCGACACTCCCAGCCGTCATGCACCAGGGCATTGGACGGACACTGCAAACAATGACAACGCACATTAACAACACATTACCAATGGAGACATGCATCATGACAATAAATGGAAACTGTGGAAAAAGTAGAAAATATATCCAGGTAAATGTATCTCACTGATTTCCATCATATTCATTTCAATTTTATTATTCAGTTCTCATGATTTTGGGAGCTTGAAAAATATGAACGAGGAACTGAAATTCAGTGAAGCATTCAGGTAGTGAGGCAAACAATGGCTGGCAGTTGCTTTACGTTTCAGAACCCTGGGATTTTGCATACATTCCAAGCCTACAGAAAGCTGGTAGCATACATTGCCTGTCATTGTAAACTGGAACATCACTAATGATAGTTTGCATCCATGACAATATCCTCAAGCCACAAATTTGTTTTTTTTTTCTTTTTGCGCTCAAGCATACATGAAAATCATCAATGTGCTATGAGTTTCCACAAGGCTTTAGGGAAAAGCTTAGCACATTTATTGTTTTAACCTTAAACCTCTCCAAGAATATTGAACATGCTGGTGTGCCCCATAAATAAAAACCGTTCTGTTGAGCATGACACATTCCCAGCAGATATTTTCCACAGACCTCATACAGAAAATGCCCTTTTTCAGTCAAAACACTAAATGCCTTCATTTATATAAGGGTTCTCACCAATCCGCTGGAGCCATCACAGAACTCGGGGACGTCGCACTCTGTCCTCGGCAGACGACACAGGTAGTTCTTAGGTAGGACCTGACAGGTGGCACAAAGACAAACACTGATAAAACACTTCTCATAAAACTGTGCACATAGGATCTCGGAGGGACACAACAGTGTAATTGCGCCCTGTGATTTAAGACCCCTCCATGTTAAGACTTCCCTATATGTTAAGACCACCCATAAATGATACAAGTTTCATAGTTTCAATATAAATATCCCTCAATTTTAAGAGAAGTTACTTTACACCAGATTTCCTGGCTCGATGGGTAGGTAGTCTTAAAATGCAGGGACTACTCTATACTCGATAATTCCGGTAGTGCTTGTGTAGTCCCTCCACTCTAAAACATTCCTCCCATCAGTGACACCACTTATACATGTATTTTCAACATAACTATCCTTCCATTTTAAAACCACCTTCAATTTAAGACCACATGTTTCTGGCTGAATGGGTGGTCTTCTAAAGCGGGGCCAACTGTACGACATGTTATTACATGTATTGCAAAGGGGTTAAAGCTTCCAAAATTTGTTACATGTATAACACAGTCAACTCACCGTGCAGTTACGACAGCAGTCCCCAAAGCGACATGTTGCCCAGGGCCTTAGCAGACAGGTGTCTGGGTCACAGCACGGGTCCTTCAGGCGACACTCCTGTAAACAGAACATCAACAGCCAGTGAAAGAAACATTTAGGCCATATACTCTTCAGTTAGACTAAGAAATAATACAACTACGATCATGCACGAACAGTGCTAGAAGAATAGCCTAAAACACTGTGACGAGGGACAACCTGTCTTGAAGGACCGCTAGTTTAGGGCAGAAGTTCCCACACTTCAATTTAAAATAACCGGTCACCAAAGACCACCTGTCATGAGAGACCATTTTATGGCCCATAGGTGGTCTTTGAAAAGTAAGGAAATGTCCTTCAGTTTCATTTACCAAATTCCCTCATATTGCACATTCTGAAGACAGACATTCTGAGTCCTAGCATAGGCTAAGATACGAAAAGGTCCATCATGAATGAAATCTTGCATTAATAATAAGTTTGATGTTCAGCATGTTTTGCTGGGTCCATTTTCATTATGACACCAGCACCCAGTGCCTGCTATTAATCTGATAAATACACAAGATACTCTAACGTTGTTTTAAAGCTTTTTCCTGAGTGACCCGTATGATAACCGGGAGTTACGTGACGACGCGGAAACCTCAGTTTTCTGAAGAAGACCCATGGAGTCGGGTCGAAAGCTCAAAATTTCGCCCGATGTTCGCTGGTGTCAACGTGAGTGTCCATCTATAAAGCTTTTTCCTTCTATCACAAATTGGACAGTAGCTGAGAAAGATCTCCCGGGTCTGTGCCCAAAACTGTGAAAATGCAACTACAGTGAAACTTGCCATGAGACCGCTACAGTGAGAGATACAGTTCTACCACAAGGTTTTACATTTCAGTTATTAATAAGAATCTGTTGCAAAGACCACCTGTCTTCAGAGACCACATTTTTTATGGCCAATGGGGCAGTCTGTCAAGACAGGTTCTATTGTACCTGTTTATCATGGCTATTAGCATGACTGCATGACTGGTCCTGAACTTACCTGTACACTCATACAATCACACTCCTCCCCCCTCTCCACCACACCGTTACCACACGTCTGCAGATACGATGCCTGAACAGAACGATAAAAACATATACCTAACAGATAACTTAAGTTGGCATTATAGCCTGGCTTGTAATTGTTAAGTTCCTCTAATCATGCTAATGCTCAAAGTCAAAGACCAATGCTTAACATTTCATGCTGGTGCAATACACGATGCCCAAAATGCCAGGCAGATGCTTACCGGTATATTAAACCAGCAGGGTACTTTAAATACTAAGTCATTCCAATAAGGTACAAAGACACTTTTTTGTTGAGACAAATGCGACAGACAGTTTATAACACCCTCGGTCATGATCTTTATTACTTAATGCCCGAAGCAGACCATAAACTGCTACAGCAGTAGGAACAAGTGCATACATCTGGGTAGTTATATTACTACAGTCTGTTGTTCATCTGTGATCTTGATGAACATAAATACCCATACTCTTGAACAATGAATGAAGTCTGTGATGGACAGATCTGCAGGTTCACAATGGGCACTCTGAGGTGCTTCGGTTTTAAATAAATTGATACTTTATAACAATCAGTGTACATACAGTAGTGTCAAGTCATTGACAAAAGTGCGGATGTCCACTTTCAAACATTGACTGAATTCAAGCAGATTGTGGTCAAGTCTAGTAACAGTCTGTGTCATTCTGGGGTCTCCAGAGATACTTTTGATAGGCCCATGAACCCCTCGAGCATCATACCATAGTAGGCCTATCAAGTGTCTCCGGAGGCCCCAGAACAATCCAGATCGGGACAAGATAAAGCTCAAATCTACCGCAGACAAGTGAAGTACATGTACATATATATTCTGAAGAAAGCAGGGTATACAAATCACAAGATGAATCACATCCCTTATTCATTGATCATATCAGTTGAAATACCAGTGTACAGTATATTACAAGTCTACAGTGAAACTAAAGGTCTGAAAGCCGAGCAGGTTCACCTGTATATAGCAATAATGGCCAATGGCCATGTATGTCAGCAAAATGTAAATGTACATTGTGCATGTAGTGATTAAGCTAGTTCAACATGGCATGCTGCATGCATGGTTGGAGAAGCTATGAATCGGTGTCAGTACAAACTTCAACCAAAGCGTTCCTTATATAGTTGAGTAATGTATATACATGTGTGTTCTGTATACATGGATATGTATTTGTGTGTAAGTATGCTGTGACAAATACCCGAAACATGAATATATTTGCATTATCAGTATTTGAGAAAACTAAATAGAATTTTATTTTATGAAAGTATTATCATCATCATGAACATCATCATGATCATCATCACCATCATAATCATCCTCATCATCCATGATAGATCTTTCTTCAATTTCCAAGCATAGGAAGTGTCTTCCGTAAGCTTTGTATGAAACCAGAAATGCTTCTACAAAATCCTGCTTTGGCTTGCGATGAACTCGGAACCAATATATGTCATGTCAATAATGGAAGCGTTTTTGTTCAAGAAGAGAAGAAGGATCAACATACCAGCAAAAACAGGTGAAGAGAACGGAAGATTGAAAGGACTTCCACCTTTCACCAATGACATGGTGACATATTCTGCTTTTTGACGGCTGGAGTTTGCTCAGTACAGGAATGTTATACGGGTGAGAGATGTTGTATAAAGACAAAACAGCTTGTGATAGAAAACACTACACGAGGGCCAGAAATCATGCGTGATAGGATATCTTGTGAGATGCACACATCATGCACATATCATGCTTGATTGTCTTCAGCAGTTCTCAGCAAAGCAGAGACACAGGTGGTTTCTACGTTCATTCGTTGCATAGGAGATCAATCAAAAAGTCAACACTAGGGTAGTAGCATGAGTAGTATTTAAGGAAGACATTCTTCTCTTCTCTCCGCTCTCCCTAAACTTGATTCCACTCCTTTTCTCAAGCTCATGGTTAATAGCAAAACCAACCTGTTTTTGATTGTAGGGCATATGCTGAAATAGCAGGCAACGTGCACACATTGACTTTTTAACGATATCACAAGACGCACAAGACGACATTTTCAGTCACCATCTTATATAATCACAACGTCACATAAGCAGCAAAGATTGGATCGTGAGCTTGGGGGTAAATTTGTTGATGATGTTCTCAAGTTTCATAGTATGAAGTTTTAGTGTTTCTGAAATGGGATTGGAAGGTTTTCCCAAAGCTTTCAGCCTATCACCATCACTGGTCACGCCCTTTGGCAGGTGCCTTTGCCACAATCAATCATTAGATTTGTATTGCGCCATTCCACAACTGTGCTAATGGCACAGGACAATGTTTGAACTACTGTGAAAAAAGATGTGTCTTCAATAAGGATTTGAATATGTTAACCGAAGGTGCGGCCCTGATTTTGTAGGGCAGATGATTCCACAGGTGAGGTGCTGCCAGAGAAAAGGCACGATCACCTCAAAGCCATTTGGAACATGGAACATCAAGTTTCAGCACATCCCTGCTAGAGCGAAGATTGCGCCGCAGGTTTATGCCACCCCACCCCCCCCAAATATCCCTCCCCCAAATGCCCTGGGGGTGGCACTGTAAGATGTCACACTGCATATGACTGCGAGGTCATATCCATTGTTTAGATTCACTTTGTGCTCTTATTTTAACTGCTATGTCGCCATCCCTGAAGAAGACCAGTGATAACCGATGGCCGAAAGCTCAAGAAGAGCTACCAGTCGCATCCGTCAGCAGCAGGAAGCCATTGTATTTCTTTCACAGCTCCAGCTCAGTTTCACAAAGCACAAAACAGTAGTTTCTGCTATTAAAAAAGCTGTTCCACCATAATTCTTTGCTAAATTCATGCCAGCATGCTAAATTGCGGCTACTTGGCAGCCAATCAACAACAGATCTGCCACAACATCAGTCATGCAATCTGAATATCGGTGGTCAAATTTGGTTATTGATGAAATATGGTGCCTTTAACATGTTTAATATAGCCAAACAGCATGTGTTCTTGACAGTGCTAACATTTGCCATCCGAACCCATGAGCTTATATTCATTATTTCTATAACACGTGTGCATTTTATGACTTATATTACTATTTTTATGATATATAAATAATTTTAGCAAAGCTTTTGGTAGATGTGGTATGTTGATGTGTAAGTTGTAGACTTACCATTTTTCTTACTTTTCAACTATTTTAAATATCACTACATGTAGTAGCATATAGTCATATTGTGTATCTGCATCATTGGAAAAATACAACAGTTAACTTAATGTTGTAAATGCCCTTATTATCACTCATATCTATAAAGTTGTAGTCTTGTGAAGACCCAGTCACAAAACTATTTTCTTTCTTTCATTGGCAGAAGCAATTTATGCAATATCAATATATATCAAGCGTAGCACCAAATCACATGGTTATCCTTATAGTATATTTAGTAAATTATCCTTCCATGCTCTCTCAACATTTTCTTAAAATATAATCACGAACATCAAGATCACATAAACGTAAAATTCCAGCAACAATGCTCCTATCAAAACGTAAATTGTGCAAAAAATACACCACAATACAAGGTAAATATATAAAGATAAACAAGAAGTGTCTCGATTTGAAGGACGATCATTCCATAGTGACGATAGGTACAATATCCATTTAATAATTTTAATGTTACCTTGAATGCTCTTGCATATGGAAAATCCTTTGTAAATAGCAGCATAACATGATCATTCATAATGATAATGGAACCGTTTCAAACTTTTTCTTTTTCAAAATTTGCATCAACACACTCTTCCCTGGTGATCTTTCAGCAATGTTAGAAAATTCTATTCTTTTGTAGTTCAAAGAATGAGTTCTACGTTTTGTTACAGTAGCATATAGCCGCTTTCCATGTCACAACTACGAAGCACACAAACTTTGTGCAGAGCATGGTAATGCGAAAAACCACAAACATTTTAAATTCTAAGGAAGCAGCATTTTTCACACATCACTGCAAAAAGGGAATTCTACGCGGGAAGTTTTGGCCACATCAGTAACTCACCTTTGGTGGATTGGCGACCAAGCAGCTACTGAGGCCAGCCAACAAAGCCTCGGAAAATGCTTCTTTGGCACACGGAGCAAAATGCAGCGCATGACCATGGCCAGTGGAGCTGAAAGACGAAGACACAACTTATAGTTAATTACAACTTATAGTTACCGTATTTTAACGACTAACTACCGCACACGACTAATCCCCGCTAAAGGCAGATTTAGTCATTTTGGAAAAGAAATTTCATTATTACTTCGCACTCAGTCCGAACCCACAACTATCCAGGGCTGTTATCTGCTGTCACGACGTGTTTTCACTAATCATCAACTGCCATTTGGCAGTCGACTTGTTGGCATTTTAACCGGTCTTTAGTTCTCAC
>JAAUYG010090040.1_pt1 | contig 20184 bp, 15 predicted proteins | sample 7278091 | NCBI WGS metagenome assembly JAAUYG01 (sample SAMN14350201, study PRJNA611818) | marine sediment metagenome | isolation source: surface marine sediment (0.6m) | place: French Polynesia: Moorea | collected 2018-08
AGTTGCTCAGTTCAATATTTTTTGAGATATTGTGTTAACGGACACACAGACACACACACAGACAAACGCAAAGTAAGAAACCCCGCCATGCAAAGCATTGGCGGGGTTTAAATATGCATGGGGGTTTACGATGTCTGTTGAAAATGAAAGAAAGGTAATGGGTGTAAGATACATTAGTATAAACGCTGATCAAAGTAGCATACTATTTTACTGGTTAGGTTATGTGTTAGTGTGTTTGAATCTTCTATCATGATACTTGTATTTACTTGTTGACTATCAAATTGTTTGGCGTTAAACTGAACATATATCATTTCCATTATTATATGTAGGATGCTCTGCATGCATATATATCCTGATACCCAGCTTCTTACGTTACACTTACTGTTAATTTCACGGCTTCTGTGTAATCTGTCAAGTTTCTATATCAATCAGCTTGTTTTAAGTTTCAGTAATCCTTGTTAACCTTGTACACTGTCTGGCGTACCGTATTATAACTTACAGCATTGTTTCTGCGTTTCCCTCCCTGATACTGTCACTGCTTAAGGTGGTTGGTTCCCGTACTGCAGACTCAGCCAATAGCCTCACTTGCGACAGTAGTAGAACATTTTCGACATCCACTACGACAAGACAAAACACAGGCACATCCAAACCTAGCACTTCAGCCGCCCCAGCCAGGGTTCAGGTAGATGACACCCCAACCGTCCCTCCTCCAAAGGGCGTAACCCCTGCCCCATCACAACAGCCGTACACCCCAACCTCCACTGTCACCACCCCGCGCATTCAGGACCTCGCGCATCCCAAAGTGTCACTGGAAAACAAGGAAAACAAAGAGACGAAAAGCCTGACAGAGAGAAGCAGTCTAAATCGAGACAGGGTGCTGCAAACCAACGACAAGCTACAGCAGAAAGAACAGGAAAACCGGAAGGAGAGAGACAACATCTTTAACACCAAGAAAGATGAGAAGCTAGGAGAAAATGAGGTAAGGGGGTCGGGTCAGGAGGTCACATCCTGTTGTCCTCGCTCCCAAGACAGGTCTTTGCTGTGCCGCTGTGTGGGGCTGTGGTTGGTTTGGCATTAATTTTATGGGGAAAAGGCCTTTTTGTTCTTCAACTGTACAGCTCAATACCTCACTTTTAGATTTATCAGTACATTTCATAGCCTATTATATAGCTTCTGTGTGTGTGTGTATTCTATAACTTGCGATTTATTTCCTCCCAAATTCCATCAGACTACATTTTCACAACACATGTAACCTTTCTCAATGCATTTCAATTTGAACAACAGTGGTTCGACCTCTGATAGTGACACTCTTTCTGGCAAATATTTTTTACACATTACACGCATTAGAGACTCTAGTATGCTGTTGTTATGGAAGGCATCTAATATGTGCACTTGCTGCCAAAATTTATGTCCTCTTTAGAGAGGAGGGTGCCCTCAAGAGAATGTCCTGTAAGAGAGGGACCACTGTATTGCAGGATATTTGCCACATCACAGTTTGTGTTAATAGGAAGCCGATACCAATATGCATCTGACAACTGCATAAAGCTCAAGCCATGGCATCTGATGATCTCCAGTTTTGGCTCTGGTATACTGTCAATGTATGTGTTAACGTGGTATACTTCCAAAACATTCTGAAACTGTTTCTGGAATAGGTTTCATTCAACAAATTTAGTGATGCCTATAGCTATAGTAACTATATTTAAGAACTTGTATGAGGACAGTTGTACATTTTCACATTCACTGCGTGCCATAATCCTTACAAATTTGATTATTTACATACCTGAGTCATTTAAATTTATTTTGACCCTACAATAACCATTACTGCATGGCTATGGTGACTGAACATGAAGCAGCCTTTAAATTTTAGCACGCCAACAACAACAGTTTGCTGAAATCAGAGAAAAGGAATTCTCTTCACACATGTTGGACAAGCAACTAATTTACCATATCTTTCAAATTTTCTCCGGTGTGGTGGTGTTGTGTGTGATGTTAGCGATGTTTCAATGTTGCCTACAACATGTACAAATTGTGTATTTCTTTACGTTGTGTGTGAGCTGTAAAATGTCAGTAGGCATCAACAGTTTCAGAAGCCTTGCATACTGGTGAAAATAATCTGATTCTATTGTTCCCTATTGATACACTGTCAGGAAGTCTGGCAGGTCATTTAATATTGCATTAAAAAGCTGACATTTATATTGGTGATGGACATTTGTCAATCCCGTTTAGCGTGTTTTGGGTCATGACTTGTCAATAAGTTGGGCTCTGCTTGTTTTAAGTTTATGTTAGTGATGTCTGTTAATGTATGAAGCACCTGCTAAGTTTAATAGCTGGAATGTCGTTATTTTAAGCAACTGCAGTTACGTAGTTCCATGGTTACACTTGAGTTATTTAAGCTCTTTGTATTTGCTTCTTTGATTATTTGTGAATTCGTACTTACAGCAAATGGCAAAATCCAAAAACAACAAGCCTATGTTGTATTCCCACAGGCTTAATGAACACATTTTCGCCATGGAAATTGAAGCTTCCACGTTATATTACGTGTATTGTATTATAAAGTTATCTTATTCAAAGCTTCTTGCAATACTAGAATCTGTATATATTTGACATCTGGGGGGTGGTGGTTTAAAGAAGCACCATAACTTCTTTGGTATTATTGCCATTTGTTGTATAAAAATAGTGGCACACTGATTTTCAGTTGTTTTATGTGGCACACTGATTTTCAGTTGTTTTATGTGACTTTGCACTTTTCTGTACATATTAGGCTATACACCTGTTACTGGCCAGTTTTGTTATGCCGTTTTTACTTTTTGCTTATCATCTGTGCATGTGTCTCCCCCTTGCCAGCGAGACTACCTTAATTCGCCAAAACCTACCCTTGCTAGAACAATAAGTGCTCCTCCCAAAATTGAGCCAAGTTCTACCAGCACAGCTGCAATAACGGTTAGTAAGCAGGTGAGTCAGAGGTGATGGGTGATAATATCCTACTAGATCTTAGATACTCTGGGCAGAAAAATGGCAGTCTTCTACTTTAGCCAGATGTGGGACCAACTGCAAAAAACTCACCATAAAATTAGTCACAAGTACCATGCATAGTCCGAAGTCGTATTAATTTCAAAACCATTGTACATGTTATAAGTAGCGTACATTTGCATAATATTTTGGTAGGATAAGAGAATTAGGATTTAGCACATGTAATCGACAGAATTTCAAAATATTACTGGCTAAATAGGCTTTGCTTTGTATTGCTTTCATTGAAATTCTATTTCATTTTCACTGCTCTACCTTTTAAAGGGTAAAATGCATTTCCAAATTATCCGTTAAATAAATTGTGGCACAAGTAAAGGCCTTGTCAATTTGAATAGTGACTTGTCATATTAAATTGTTATAACATACTAGCGCCAACATGTTACATTTCATATCCAGTGATTTACATACATGCTTCTAATTGCTAACACAATTAGCACCTGGACTATGCTAATCTTTTCTTCATAATGGAAAATCCTTTTTCTCCATGAACCAAGAAAGAAAAGGAAACACTAATAAACTAACAAATAAATGGCCTAAGGTATAACTTGTTATGCCATTTTAGTATCTTCACCTAGTCATTGGGCACAGACTTAAGCGTGATGAAACCTGTTTTTGTGAGTGTCATAATCATTTAGGTTCACATTCAGGCTTAGACTTTTCTAAAAACAAACTAAAATTTAAAGTACTAACAATACTCATCAATTACAACACATGTGTATGATGAAACCAGTGCAAAGGTAGGATATACTGTAATATTAATACAACATTAAGGGCATTAAGATGGCTGGCTCCTCCTGTGATAAAGCATTAAGACCAATACATATAGTATATTTTCAGATAAAAGTACCGGGGTATTCCAGAGAATCCATACTGAGTGATTAATTTTTTGAAACAACCAAAATCAAATTTTTTTCCCATGCATTTTCATTTCTACATTTCATCATTACCTAAAGATGGCTTTTTGATTTATATATCCATGTGGAAAATTACTTTGCAGCTTTATTTAGGCACAGTTCATGGCTTTAATACCTGCGATAACTTTTGAGGTTAGATGGAATTGTTAAATGACTTGTACATTCTTTGAATATTCTTATGTGCTCTGCTTTTGATGTGATAAATAATATTTGGATTGAATATGGCGTAGCCTTGGGTTAATGAAGCGTTTTAGGTGCTTTATCTAGTAACTGTCTTGGGCTTAAAAGACTTTAGAAGTGCATGCCTTAGAATGGTTCTCAAGTTGGTTTTACATAGCCATGCTCTTACAAACTGAGATGCCACCATCTCAGTAGTTTCATTTGTTAAAATTGAAAACCCTTTGAAAGCAGCCTAGATAATAGACCATGTGTACACGAAATGCTTACTGCACCTGATTTCCTTGAACCACAAACGTTCTGCTTGCACTGTCTACTGAAGCCTTATTAACCACTTCCACTCCTGCTAAAAACTTGCTTTTTGGTTCATTGAGACCCTGTAACATTAACCCTTTCACTGCAGTTTTTTTGCATGCTACTTCCTCCCTGCAGGTCGCTAGCTATCCCCCCAACCCTTTCCAGCGCGGCTCGGAGACCGCGGAACGGCTCCTAATGGATGTCGACCCCACATCCTGGCGCGCTGGCCTGCGGAAAACGGGAAGCTCGAGTTCTGTCAACGAAACCACGTCATTTAATAACACTGCAGAAAACTTACCTCGATCTGCCTCTAGTTCTTGGCTACAGTCTTCCACTGATGTAAGTTCTTTTGCTGATCTTTTGGGCTTTAGGGGCACAGATTTCTTTGGCGAAGTGACCAATGCAGGGGTGTCTGTGTTTTTGCATAGATGCAAACCCCTTCCAATGATTCGTTAGGCCTTATTTTAGAGACACACAACCCGGGTGGAAGGAGAAGCTACACGTAGCTACTGGTAATGTCTGGAATGGACCTAGTTGTGGTAGTTACTAGATAACGTAGAAGTCAGGAGAACTATAGGGACAGAAAAGGGAGATGGTCCAACAGTCACATGGAAATATTGTTTTGATTCATCGGAACTAAGAATACATAAATACCGGTACATGATTCCCTGATCCTGTCAGCTTGGTTTGTAACAAAACAAACGAAGAAACAGAATAAAAAATAAAATTAATTAAACAGAAGATAAATATAAAAGCATAGTATATTTCACTTGAATTACACTAGACATGCAAGAAGAACTTAGCTTTAACAATATATAAAGCTTTAACAAGCTTTTGAACAATATATAAAGATCTGGAAAATAATTTCAGCCAAGAATACAGCTGAATCTTTTTTGCAATCAAAAGATAAAGTTTACACACCACTGCTGTATTGATTCAGAATTAAGACTACCACAACACTTTGTCATTGACCATAGGTGGTCTTAATTCTGAGGTCCCAATTTCACTGCAAACAAAAAAGAAATTTAAAAAAAAAAACGTTATTGGAGTTTATGGCATGGCATCAATAAACATTTTAGCCCTCCAAATTTATGTCCCAGTCATGCATTACTAATATGGTGACTGTATGGAGCTTCATGTATCTATGTTAATGCTTGGCACGTTACTTACCAGCTCTTTTCTCTTAGTAACAAATTACCCTGACAAAGCTCAGCCTGTTGTCATACAAGTAGTATAGTTTAAGTTAAACTGACATGGTCTGAATAGTACCGTTAATTTTAGCTTGCATAAAATAACCTTGTATTTGGGTAAATTTTACATATACAAGGTTATTTTGTGCAAGCTAAAATTACCGGTACTATTCAGACCATGTCAAGTGCAGTAAATGTTGCACATGCAATGTTTCATGTCCAATATAATCTTTGATGGCATCTCAACTAAATTGCTGCATTACTAATGCCTCTCTCAGTCCGCAAGTAGTTATGCATGCCAACGCTAATTTGCATTTCTTGTTCCGTGCAGTAATATACTAATTTAATAGAGCAATATCTATTATTTGCCACTGTACAGCCTGTGTTTGATGTACATACATTTATCCAAGCACGTTGCTGTGAGAAAGGCAGAATGAACATGGTTTCCTAATTAGGCATGTAGCAGCAGTCACTTAGGTAGTAGTATTTGTGGTATGTATACCCGTAATATGTGTCTATGTGTGCAAGTAATCCATCCCAGTATATCAGCATTGCATTTACATGTACAACCAGTAGCGTAGTTTTCTAACCGTAATAGTTCTCGATTTTTCGCAGTGTAATATTTATGTGTATGTTTTGGAGCCGTTGATATGTGCATGGATATTGTATAATTCTTAGCTTTTTTTACCAAAATTACACATTATTTTGTTGCACCATGTAAACATTGCACAGGCAAACCAGATGGCATGCGTTGCATGTTATTTAACATGTTGCTTGTTGTCTTCTTCGTGGGACTCCGCACAGTGTACACTAGATGACACACAATAAAAAAAATTATAATATGTGCATATATGTGGGAAAATTTTTGACATCCCATCTTCATAGATAGATATTTTATGTAGCATGATAGGTCTTAGGCTGAATTGGGGCATCCCATCTGCAGGTGAGATTCCCATAGTGGTTACCAACTTTTTTTTTTTTTTAATCTTCTGGCGCAGTTTTTGGGCCCATCCATGGGGAACAAAACCTCTGATTTAGATGGCATTTTGCAGAAACGTTCATATGGACATGGTGTAAGAAGCTGTTTCTTAAAATGTTTCAGGTGCAATCATTTTTCGATGAGTTATGGGCATTCTTTCAGTGAAAATTGCTCAAAAATATTTTCCATCGAAAAATGCATAGTGAAAACACTAATAGGAAGTTATATGAGGTGTCTACTTGCGCCATTAGATTTGATTGTGAATGATAAAGGCTTATATCTCTTAGATATCTAGGGGAGCATAGAGCATCTCTTAAGAGCATAGGAGTGAAGTTAACCCATATAATAATTTCAAACATTAATAAATGTCATATATGGGAAGGCCAGATGAACCATTAGATTTGTCCTTGAAAGGTCAATTAAAGTCATTGATAATTATAATGTGGGGAATTTTTTTCCATCTGGCATGCCCAACTCGCATTGCACAGCAACCGATTGTCTACTTTATGGTAATACTACCATAGATATATATGGAGCTTTTTAAAGTACATTTAAGCTGCTTATCATGCTACATGTATACAGTAGTCACCCCAGATTAAGAGCATTTGCCATGTTGTCACATTCAAAATTTTTAATAAAAAGTGTGGGCAAATTTTCATGCTGTCACCATTTCCCTTCACTGTCAACCTTATGCTCGTCGCAAGCTTTTGGGTTAGAGTAGCATAGGACTGAATCACACGCACACCAACTTCACCAAGTGCAATAGACAGCAACTGAATGTGTGAATGCAGAAAACGTGTTGTTTCTACACGTGTTTACTCATGCACCCACACCTTGTGAAATGACTGCAGGCAGTAGTTTCTCCTGCTCCACCCCTCCCCATTATTCCCTGTTTTCTGTTGAGCATTCTACCACGTTAAAATGTTGAATGCCAGTTGTTAAAGGTTTGCAGCCTATGTCGTATGTTCCCGATGTCAAGTTCCCTGTGTTTGTTTCATGTTCGACACCCTACTGCTGTAAGATTTTATTTCGTTTAGACAGAGCCCAAACAAAACGCAGATCTATGTGAAAATGGAAGTGGGAATACTGCGAAAAATGTTGAATGTTTTGACTGCTTGTGCATGCAAGAGAAAGGTTTAGGTTCTGCTAAATCTGATTTCATAATTGGTTGAATGTCTGAGGCATACATCTGGTTTTAGAATATGAAAAAGGAGTCAATACACTTAGGATAGGATGAGAGTTTGCTCCTAAGCTTCATGTCCGGTTGTCACCATATTTAGGATGTGGCTCTTTTATCTTTTAGGATTTCTCAAGACGGAAGATTTTCAGTGCTTCAGGAGCAGGGGATTCCCTGGAAAGCAGAAACAGGTAGGTTCTGGCTCTTCACCAGGATTTGGTCACTCTACTTAGGGTATCCTGATTGCGTTTCCAGAATGATCAGACCTTGAGATTCCTGGGACATAAGACTTCAGTTATGTTGTATACTTCTGGGGTATGCTGAAGTACAGTAATTGGCAGTTTGATTTGGTTTGAAACTGACTGACATGGTCAAAGATTTACTTGAACAACCTATGATCCTACAATTAAAAATGTCACTAAATTCCTGATGTGTTCCCAGACATCCTGCTGCCCCCACCAAAAAGCTTACTTACTAAACAAGAAGATTGACCAGTTAACATTTCTGTACTTTTTGCTCATTTGTGATTGCGGCAGTAATCAATATTCATGATATATTTTCTTTTATTTGAGATTTGGTCATCAAGTTAAATACATCAAATTTGGGTAAGATGACAAAATATAAAAGTTATCTATATGAGTTAAACCCTTCCCTTTCCTGGTTCCTGTGCCCTATGTACTGCTGTTTCCCTGCTGTATGGTAAAGAAGCAAGTTAAAATGGTAGAGTTTATGGTGTGGGGTTATAAGTCCTATAAGAAAATGGTGGTAATACATATTATGTAAGGAAGTGTACTGTTATTATAGCTAAAAAGTATCACAACATAGATTATACAATTTGTCATGTGTCATATTTTTGCCAAGATTGTCTGTATTTTGCATCTTCGTAGAGAGTATTTTCTTGAAATTTTTAGAATGTAGTGTGCTAGCGACTTTGTATTTTCATAGTCAAGTGTGGCTGATTTATGCCCAAGTGATATATAGCTGAGTGTATTGCTGCTACAACAGACATGGCCAAACCAAGATTTCTTTGCCTTTTATGGTTTGAGCTCTTTATTTAATCCCTTGTAGATGGTCATCTGGCTTATTACTGGGCTTTCTAATTTTGGAGAAGGGATAACACTTTATAATTACCCTTACTTAATCATCCGGGTCTATTTCCCCCTTTTCATAACACTGGTTTTGGGGCTGTATATCTTTTATAATACTTTTGTCCTTAATATCGTCACTTTGGTTTTCGCTAATATTACCCAGAGAACAGGAAAGGAGGTAAAATTCCGTGTTGTCCAATTACATAATTTCCACCAGCTCATTGACAGATTCTGCTTTCAAAATAAGCATTTTCTGGATAGAGAATTATTATCGTTGTACAATTTTTTAGATACTGTGTATTTCTTTGCACCAAAACCTAATTAAAAATCATAAGGAAATAATATCTTATCTGTGTGTATCAGGTGTGGACCCTGATGTATTTGTGGGGCTTTTTTTTTGCCCCTGATTGTCCTCCTTTGTTACACCTTGATGTCCTCCTTTGTTACACCTTGACCTCAAAACACACAATACATGTACCTCAGTGGTGTTAGAGCAGTGTACAGATAGAAGTCCAAAATTCCATCATCTTGCAAGGTGTTAACCTATAGATGTAGTTACCACATGGATAGACATGCAAGACATAATAAATTGATGCAAATATATTGCACCAAGAAAAAGTGGTTGCTGTATATATAGATATTGACTCTGGAACTATGTGCAATAATACTTACGAAGTACAACATCTATGAGTTAACAAAGATAATGAGTAGACAAAACTTTAAAAAGTGATGGAGTAGTAGCATCATCATTCATATTTCTTGTGCAATGTTATGTCTGATAATTTAGTGTTTTTAAAAGTTATAGTGGCATAATAATTGAGATTCCTTATGTAATTTCATGTTTGACAATTTAGTGTTTTAAATCTGCAATTACGGTGAAGGCACATCGTAATGTATTTCAAGTAACACATTAAGACTTAAGTGCTGTGATGATTATGGAAGCTGAAAATTTACCCACCTCACCTTTCCACGAACTATTTATGACTTACATCTTGTTAACTGCAATCTGTAACATATAATTGCTGAGATGGGCCAAAGACATCGATCGAAATATTTGGCGGGTCCTATACCAGTAGTTTAATAATTTAGTTGTAATGCACAACAGTGTAATAGAAACAAACTAGGCACATGGTGATTTGTGTGGCTGGGCTGCAGTGTGCAGTGTTAATTGCTACCACACTTGTTGACTGTTCAGTTTCTTCAGGAGTCATATAGGTGCAAACACAAGAAACTCAATATTATTGCTAACATGTACATAATGGTGCATATGGCTTCAGTAAAAATTCCAGTCAACAAATGTGCTATCCATATGTTTTTTATAATCACTCATGCTTTCATGTGCTGTGAAATAATTTTCTCTGTTTCAGCACTAACAAATGGCTTCCATTTTGACATACTAATGCATGTTTTTTTTTTTCTCTCTCTATTTTGATTTCTTCCTTGGGTATTCTGATGGTGTGGCTCATTGGCTCACTCACACTTTTGCTGCACTTCCGCTCTGATTGGTTGGTTGGATTCGTCACTGCCCTGTGATTGGCTGGTTCAGATTTGACAGCCTCCAATCACGATGCACTTCGCTTCTCAGTACCAATAGCAGTAATACCTCAGCCTCATCCTCATCTGACACCGCGTCGTTAACGACAACAAAGCCATTGGCAAGCACTGGTTTGTCGGTGACTTTGTCGTCGACACGGGTAACCTCTAGTGCCAGCGTCCCATCCACTACTTCCGTTACCTCCTCCCTTACCTACCAACCATATGTGCCGTTGTCACGCAGGCGGCAAATGGAACGTGAAGAAGCTGAGAACAAGGACAGTCGTAGCAGCAGAAGCAGCGCACTAGGGTTGCCTTCAACAAGCACCAGTTCTACCCCAGCTAGCACCTCCACAACAATAAACACATCAGGATTTACTGGCAGAAGGTAAGGCACACAAAGTTAAAAATAAATAAATAAATAAATAAAAAATAAATGAATATAAATAGATAAATAAATAAATAAATAAATAAATAAAAAATAAATGAATAAGAATAAATAAATAAATAAATAAATAATAAGTAAATAATATTTAAGAAAAACAAAGTAATACTATGAAAAAGCAAATAAAATGGTATTAATAAATGCTATATAACAGATTCTCCAAGTTTAGTTGATTTTGCAGTATGGCATATTTTGTTTAAATGAAAGTTAATGTTTACTATTGTACAGAAACAGGAAGTTTTTCTCTCCTAAGAAATAATGTATTGGAACATTTTGAAACGTAAAAGCCTGTTACTGTTATACATATAAATAATATCTAAATAAAACTACAAACTTATTAAACTGCACTGTATGGACAACCTTATAAGCTAAGTGCACTAGATGTTCAAAATATTTTGGCACAAAAAGTACCAAAATGGCAGTAGCTTTTCAGTGAACTTGCATTGTAGAACACCTACCAATTTATATAGACTCATCCACCACATGTGTTCCTGGTCTGTTCATTCCACACACTTAATGTTTCTCTCAGATTACACAAGAAATTGACTTCCTGTGATTTTCGCGATGTCCTGTGTGTTTATTTGCACCATTTCATGTTGATTTTAAAAAAGTTGCTGTGGTAAACATCATAATCTATAAGTGACAGTTAGATTTGTGTGTAGGTTTTCAAACACATTTTGCATCCTTGCTTATGACTTAATGCATGACCCCTGCACAGCATTCCCAGTACAGGTTATTTTGTCAACACAAACTAATGATTAAACCGTAACAGTTACAAAAGTAGCAGTTGTACATTTTTTGCAGAATCGACATTCAGCTATGTATCAAATTATCAAAAAATACAAACTACTAGAAAACACTCCAAATTGATGGAAAAATTAAAAACAAGTCTGGTAAAAAGTACCAATATTTGGCTACATGCTGTCAGCAGAGCTCATGAAATCAAAATCAGAAAGTCCGTCTGGCAGGCTGTAGGTCGAAAAAGACGAAAATTTGGGACTCAGGGGTAGTGCGACATATCTGGGTACCTTTAACCTTGCAGTGTTAAAGGTCATTTTGGGGTCATTCAGTGCTTTTGTCTATATCCTGTACCTCGAAAATTGGTGGCCGTAAAGTAAAACAGATTGAAATTTGGGACTCCAGGGGTCCTAGTAGAACACGTATGAGGTACCTTTGACCTTTTATTGTTCAAGGGCATTTAGGAGTCATTTGGTGTATTTGTTTCAAAATGTCCTGTAATTTGAGAAGGATTGTCCATAGAGCATAGCTGATTGCAATTTGGGACTAAGTGGGTAATTAAAGGACATATATTAGGTACTTTTGACTTTGTATTGTTCAAGGCCATTTTGTGGTCATTTGGTGCACTTGTCGCAAAATGGCCTGTAAGTCAAAAATGGTTGGTAAAAAAGTGCAATGGAGCGATATTTAGGACTCGGTGACACTAACAATATACTAAGTACATGTATATGGGGAACCTTTTACCTTTTACTTTTCAAGATTATTTGGGATAATTTGGTGCCAATGTGTCATATTAGTCATGTTAGCAGGATACATTTGTGTAATGCTTTCATTTGTCATACATGACAATGTACCTACTGCTGTTGTCATGGTTCTCCAGCACAGTATGAGTACCAAGGCCCATGGGCCTCTTGTTCTGTTGTTCTGCTAGTTTTAATGTGAGAAACCTAAGGAAGTTCCTCATGTTTCTTGAAACATTGGATTCCTCAGGAGCATCACAACAAGGCCTGGAGCAAATCTTGGAACAGTCTGGTTTAGGGGTATAGGTCCAGACATTATCCCTATCAAATGGCCAATATTGCCTTGGAAACCTCCAGGCAAAATGCATGCATTCTGATATCAGAGATGTATGATTCATCATCGGTCTGAAAAAAACACACACAAGAATACATGTACTATTGTTTTTTGTCTTCCCAAAGGTCATATGAGCCCCCCAAGAGAGATGAGGAGAAGGAAGTAGAGAGAAAAGCACGAGCCAAGCGGGCCAGAGAGACACGAAGATCCACACAGGTGTGTTTCTGAAACCGCTAGCTCTTCTGTATACTTTAGTGTGTGTACATTCATGTAGCTTCACTGAAACAGATTTGCGTCCTCTACCTTGCCGCTTACATAGTAGTAGTAGTAGTGGTGGTAGTAGTAGTAGTAGTAGTAGTAGTAGTAGTAGTAGTAGTAGTAGTACCTAGTAGTAGTAGTAGTAGTAGTAGTAGTAGTAGTAGTAGTAGTTACTAGTAGTAGGTAGTTGTTTTAGCGAAGCCTTCAGTAATGACTAGACATGCACATGCAACCTTTCCAACCTAGTGTAATCGGCACCTGTGAACTGTTTTCTTACAGTATATCACTAATCTGACACAGAATGTATGTACCTTGTCTGGAATAGCTAATCTGGGAAAAGAGTAGGATCAGTAAACCCCCAGATTAAAATTTCCACTGGCGTAATTCTGGTCTGAACTCTGAACCTGTTCCAGGCTTCCCCACATTGGTCACTGTTGTCATATGATCAAAGAATGGGCATGAGTAAAAGGAAATAATAGAACAAAGTTGCATTAACTGTGCCGCAATTTTTAAAATCAGACACCTTCGACACAAATTTTTGGTGAAATATTGCAGAAACATATGGAATCCGAATGTAAACAACTGGGGCGAACTGTTTGTGACTCAAATTTTGGCTTTATCGCTTGACCGAATTCCACAAGTTTTGGCAAATAGTTGGGGTTGACAACATGGTAGAGGCCATTGCTTTGTTTCAGAACCGAAGTAAATTTTCAGGTGTGAAAGCGCAGCTGGGGATAGCATGAAATTTGTAATTACTATCCACCGGACAGTGCTACAGATTACTGTTGAAAGGCGCAATACATCACAAGTTAATTAATTAATGCACACCCTTTATTAATCATAATTGAGTCATCCCATCCTCCGTTGCGATCCCCTATGGAGTTAACGGCTTTTTTTATCTCCTTCCTCCGCCGAAAATGGCATTCTCAGAGGCCAAACATGGTGAAGGAAACCTTCCATGGGCTTGGTATTTTAGGGAAAGCTTCCTATAGGTGGTCTTCAGAACAAAGTTTAAAAAATATATTCTCAGTCAGAAGCCAAACAATGAAGGAAACCTTGTATTGGCCTTGTATTTTGCCCACCTTGCGTTACACATCAACGGACTGTCTAGTTATCTGTTTGTGTTGGTCATTCATGAAGGCTGGAGTTCTCGAAAATACTTAAGTCTGAAGTTTTTGACCTAAGTCACATTTTAGCCAATCACATCGCTCCGACTGTTGTTGACGTAAGTCAAACTTTAGACTTTAAGTATTTTTAAGAGCTCCAGCCCAGAGTTTCCCAATGTCCAAACTTGAAATACAGTTGTCTGTCCCCCTCCACTGTGCCCACAGTATTAGTGAGTTGTCATATAGTGAGAACATAGTGCAGTTATAATAGTAGAGGTAGCAATTTTTTGGCCACTAACAGAGACATGCCTGGAGTATAACTTGATTCTTTTTTCCTGTGGTATCTAATGAAAATGTGATCTGTTTTCACTAGGGTGTCACAAAAGAGGACCTGGAGAGAGCTGAGAAGACGCTACAGGCTGCCAAAGATGGTACAGCAGACACTACTACAGCCACTACCACCACTACAGTCACCAGCAGCACGGCCAGCGCCGGGTCCGACACTAGAACTGACGATACCACATCCTCATTGCTGCGAGGGAGAACCACCTGGGATAGAAAGTCAAATGTAAGTCGGGCAGAAGCAACATTTTGAAAAGATGTATACTTTTGTCTCGTTTAAAGATTACCCGATTAGATTATGGCTGCAGTTGTATTAATTGCATTCCTGTAACTGGACTTCATATTGCAAGTGGGTCACGCAAATGACGTGTTTTCCTTTCAGGACGACGAACCCTACACCAGTTACAGACGATACCCTCGTAGCAATCGTGACTCAGCACTGACGTCGGATAGTGCCAACTCCAGTTCTGGTGAGTTCGAATACAGGGTGTTACCCAAGCCGACAGGGTGTTACCCAAGCCGACAGGGTGTTACCCAAGCCGACTTTTCAGATGTCCAGGTTTTAAACAATCTACAACATGTACTCTTGGCTCATGTATATGGATTATGGAAACATTAACTTACTACAGTGTGGGAAGACATGTGATGTATTGAAATCAACATATACAAATATCATGCTGCAGTATGTATAAAAGCAACTTTAACTGTGGCCTGTTTCACTCTTACTGAAGATCATCCCCATTGACTAATCTAAAGCTAATAATCTCAATCTTCATAGTGTTGATTTGACACAGCAGCTGAAGGATAAGCCAATGTGTATTTACAATATTTCAGTATATTCCTCTCGAGGCCTGCGAACCTCCGGCTCAAGTACCTCCAGCAGTATTAGCACCTCCACCCCCAGCACAATAAGCACCAGAAGCGGGATTCCATCCTTGATATCCTCTGCCTCGTCAACGTCATCTACGACATCCACCGGTTCGTCAACGGGAACATCATCATCATATCGTTCATCATACCTGCGTCGCGGTGAAGACAGGGACGGAAGTCTAGACAAAAAAGAAGAAACAAAAACAGAATCAAAAGAAGGTGAGTTGAAATAATTTGAAGAAACCAAAACTAAGGTCCTTATTTTCCTAACCTGATTGTAGAAAGGCGTCCAGTTAGGGCATATGTTACTATTGGACACTAATAGGATGTCATGTATGGGAAGAACCATCAGATCTGACTGGGTGCCATTGCCAGGTCACTTTAAAATTCACTCATATTTCAAGCCTTCAGAAAGGAGTCGAGTCAGGGCTTGCCTTGCTATTGAACACTTATAGGAAGTCATGCTCAGCCGCACCATCATATTTCACCTTGAGTGACATTAAAAGATCAAGTTCAAGGTCACTCAGGGTCAAATCAGCCAATAAATATTCCAAGCGTTCTGCTGAAAACTTTCTCCTCAGACTGTATCATTGAGTCTGTATGGAGTACTTTTGGCCTTTAGCCACATGAAAGCCATTTGTGGGACATTTTGTGTAATGTTTGGAAATTGAGTTGTACCTCAGATGATACCACTCAGAGAGTAAAGCATGCAAACAACATTTATTGGAACCTTGTTCATCTTACACATGTCAGCGTTATGGATTTATTCTCTGTGCATCTTTTGAATCCACTTGAAAACGTTTCCAAATGCTATATACTCCATCACTGCTGAATACTAGATGAAGATCCATGGGCCTCTTGTTTGGCATGTACAAAGATTTTGTATCGGAGTCCCATGTAAATGTAGCACAACGGGATGCAGACAATCACCATGCCTACATGTTATGTAATGTTATGTACTTGTATGTATTTGTATAATACATGTATAGTAATTCTTGGAAACCCAACAGTTGTCCTAAGATTAAAATGCTAATCATAACTTCTGCAATACAGTGGTCCCTCTCTTAAAGGACACTCCCTAGAAGAGGACACCCCTCTATAAAGGACACAGATAGATTAGGACAGGATTTCTTGGCAGAAGGGGTGTCCTTATTAGAGGGGGACTACTGTATTATATGATTGAATCGTATGAATCACTGTGTGAATTTACAGTATTTCAAGTGCTTGAATTTTAACATTCGTTTCCCTCAGAAAAAGAAGACCCTAGTCAGAAATCGTCTGCCATTAGGTCACGAAAGAAGCGGGAAAGTCGGCGACCTACTGGGAAAGTGGAACTGGAAGAGGTTCAGGTGAGAAGGCAGGATGTGATATTTCATTCAGGATAGTTATTGTCATCTTCGGGTTTACTTTTTAGGTCAACTGTTGCATACATGCATAAACTTTGTGATTATGACGAATGCTACCTTCATTTGTCGTATGTGGCAAACAACAAAGTACTAAAAACCGACAATTATTGTACGAAATTATACTCTTTATACTAGAAGGACGTTAAAGCAGAAAGACTGTTTGTCCAACATCAAGACATTCAGAAATACTGTATGTTTCAGAAATAAAACTTCAGACTTAAAATCTTTGTAATTCTGATGTTACAACGGAATCATAAACATATTCTACATAAATGGTAAATGTACCCTTTGGCATGTGTAGCAATGCTTTTGGCTGTGGTGCCCAGGTCTAGCATACTTCAAATGGTGTTGAATATTTGGCAAACACACATGGATCTCCCATGTCATGTTGAAGTTATTGTTAATACTGGTAACAAATTGTTGTTTGGTGAGACCAACCCAGCAAGTGATTTAGAATTCTAGTATTGCCTATAGGCACTTTCACCCTGCGTCTACTCCAACCCTCCACCAAACCACGTCCCTGAAAATGTATGTCACAGCGTGGCATCTGAATATTGTGCATCAGCAAGCTGTTGTTTACAAGAACTGTCAATCAGCATGGGAGAAACAACTGTCAGAGTCACTGACCAGTGCTTTGGCTTGAATTATCTTCTCTCCTTTCCTCTCCATTCCTCCTTTCCCCCCTCTCCTCTTCTCTCCTGGCCTCTCCTTTCTTCCCTCCTGCTCCCCTTCCCTCCCCTCTCCTATCCCCCCACCCCACCCCCTCTTCTTCTCGCTCCTCTCGTCTTCTCCCCTGTGAAAGTGTTTGTCAATGATGAGTGTGGTTGCAACTCAAGCACATTCTTTTGTATAGGTATGATTGGAAATTTATGAATTGTGTATAAATATTTTAGAACAAAATGCATATAGGGATTTAGTGGCTTTGTAATGTGGAATCTATCATTCGTCTATTGCCATGCTTCAGGCTGCCAGTGGCAAGGAGGAAGCCAAGGAGACCAATCCTGCCGAGTCGAGGGACAGCACAGATAACAGGAAAGAGGAGGTAAGCCGGGGCTGTAACAATAAGATGTTTACAATAATAATAATAATAATAATAATAATAATAATAATAATAATAATAATAATATATGTATATACATGTTGTATAGCAATTCATAAACTCCACTTGTTTTTGGTCTAAAATTGTTGACAATGTAAATAATTGGTTGGTATGGACTTGATCTTAAGCGTAGAAAGACATTTGTTTCTCAACTTTTTAAGATTTTTTTTTAGTAATTGGCCCATGAACATTTAGTAAATGGTAGTTACAATGATGGCAAACATGAGCAGACCTCTAATGGGACATACAATCAAGTGTTAAATAAGAGATAAAAGGCAATTATATGTGAAGTCTGTAATCCGTGATCTACCGTATATTGTTGATCAAAGTTCTCTTTGAAAATATTGACCTCAAATGTTGAAATGCCACTGACCCTACGCATATATAATAGTAGGGTGTTCCACACCCTGTCAGTCACAGATTGCTGATATGGAAGTAAGGAACAAAAGTGTGTTACGGCAGAGTTTTTTTTTTCAGATTTTGATTAACTGTACTGTTAAGGCTTTCTCTCACTTTGGATAATTCATCACAAATAATGACCGATCAAAACTTTCGAGGCCATGAAAATTACTTCTTTGAATAATGTATCTGGCTGGACTGATTTGACTGATGAAGCATTCAGTTACATGCACATCATGTATGAAAATATATCGGTGACAGCAATATGTCCAAATTTCACATTTGTAAAATCAATTTGGATAAAGAGATTTATAGTACACGGAGATCTAAATGTCTTGTAAAAGAACACCTGGTAATGCAGATATGTACAAAGGTTTCTTTGGAATTTCCATCACATGGAATTAAAACAGAAGTTGGAAATTGAAAGACGAGAACGGACACTTTTGTCATCAAAGTTGTTTCGGGGCTTATCAAGTTGAGACAAGCAAGAAGAAATGAATTTATATCTTCCAGTGTTTGTCCATGCGAAGGACAGTTGTTGCATTGAATGAATGCATATTTCATCAACAACCCCCAGACCCATATCACACATGCATACAAGCTAGCTGGTTGGCACCACGCCCACATAAATGATTATGTAAAGGGTTGTGTTTAGGTTTGAAGAGCCTTTCTGAGTTGATTTTAGTATTATATTTAAGCTAATCAGTCTTGTGAATTTTATGAGCCCACATCAGTCATCAGTGTCATTCCCAAAGACGATTGAAAAGAAATGGAATAAACTCATTGCATTTTCTTGCATGTCCCAAAAATGATGCTCTTCAGATTTGCTGCCTGTGGTGAAGAATGTACTGTTGAAGGTCACTTTGGGGTCATTGATGTACTGGTCTCAAAGTGCCCTATTGGTCAAAGCACTAGGTACATTACATACGACAATTGAACCAAAAACAGTGGGTTATAGAGTGAAATAGACTGTAATTTGAGATACAGCGGCATGAGTAACACTGGGAAACCTTTGATCTTGTAGTGTTTAAAGTAATCTGGGTGTCACTCAGGGCACAAGTTGTCTCAAAATTGGTCTGGAACAAATATTCATTGGAGAGGTGAAAATTAGGACTCAATGAAATTAGTGCAACATAGGGTTGCCTGTGATTTCCTGGTCAATATTGCTTTGGTGTTACTGGGTACATTTGTCTCAAAATTGGTAAGATGCCACTTTGGGTAACGTTTCAGTTGTCATACACAATGTACCTACGGCTTTCATCAAGCAGAGTGTCAAGGTCCATGGCCCTCATGTTTCTTTTTCTGCCACACATGGTGAAGGAAAGATTCCATTGAAGTAATATTTTACCTAAACCAATGAATGAGTAGCCTTCAGTGGCAACTGCATCATGTAAATGAGGATTCACTTCACGGAGTGATAGCTGTTTTTGGAGTCAAAGTTGCTCCAAAATTGTATTCTGTCGGAAGAAACATGAAAGAAACATAGAATTGATCTGGTACAAAGGTTCAGATGTGGTTATTTTGCACTATGTTATGGCAGGTATATGTATTTGGGGTAAAAATGTATTCCGTCTTATCAGTCAGACCAAATGGCTGTTAGTGAAAAACTGGCCACTATTGAGCTACCCAGGTAAAGCAAGGCTTGTCCCTGGTGAAAGTTTCCATGAAGTATTCACTATCAGAGTCGACATTACACAGATTGTTGGAAACGCCAAAACAGTCTCACAGAAATTTGCTGCGTATGGTGAAGAAAATCAAAACTATTGACGGGACATGACAGATCTGTCATAAAAGGTGACAGATTGTTTTTCCATAAACTAAGTTAGATATGGTAGCTATAACAGCTACCATAGGAGTATTGATTACAGTGTCATCAGGTGATCATTAGCTCTGCTTGACTGTGTCAGCAGAGCTAATGCCGTGGCGCGGGCGTCCGTCGTCCGTCCGTCCGTCCGTAAAACACGTTTTCTCAGAAACCGTCAAGCAAATTAATGCCAAATTTTGTGGAAAGGTAGCTATCCACCATATCTCCAGACCATTTTTTCCGTTTTTAAAAATTTTGGAT
>JAAUYG010074753.1_pt1 | contig 20182 bp, 9 predicted proteins | sample 7278091 | NCBI WGS metagenome assembly JAAUYG01 (sample SAMN14350201, study PRJNA611818) | marine sediment metagenome | isolation source: surface marine sediment (0.6m) | place: French Polynesia: Moorea | collected 2018-08
TAGGGGGTTTAACGCCAGTTATTAGCTGGTGCTGCATTCTCTGCTACGATCATGCAAAAGTTAGGACCTGATGTGAGCGTAGTTAAAAGCAATATAAAGGATCTCTTTTCTTTTAGCCACAAATAAGTTTGTTGAGCCACGAAATATGTGTATAAAAGGCGTCAACTGTATTAAAAATTTGGATAAAATGATTCTGAACAATATGCATTTTTCTATTTAGCTAATTTGCTGTTAGCCATTCAAATAACCAAAATGACAACTATCATACATACTGATATTAGTATTGACACATGTAAACTACTGGTACATACATTATATGAGGTAAAAGTTAAGGTTTTAGCCACCGTGTCTAAAAGCAAACCAATTCTTTTCATGCTTTTAGCCACATGGAAATTCTTTTAGCATTTGGTTATGTGGCTAATAGGTAGCGCTAGCGCAGCCAGGCCTGAGGTTCCATAGCATCTGTGCATGTATATCGGCTGATTTTAGTAGGAGGTACATGTATGCAGTTAGTAATAGGCTGAATGCATAGTTGATGATAGTGACCCACTGCTCAAGCTGCCTCAACTTTCCCATATGATAGGTAACGGCGCTGGGGTATGACATTGAGACCGCCAGGGCAGCCCTGCACCACGTCCATGGCATGACGGACCGTGCCGTTGAGGAATTGTTACGAGTGGGAGGAGTCGTACCTCAGGAATGGCTGGATGCCATCCAATCAGGGGCCTCATCTTCAGATGCCTCGGGGAGCAGTGGTAGCAGTCCAGGTAATAGGCACAGAGAACAGAATGATCCAGAAACTTCTGATTCGCTAGCAGTCTAAACTACGTGACTCCCTGGGACCCGTTTCTCGGAAATTCTCAAAGCCACCCCTGAGTGCTCCAGATAATTTTCCACACAGACAGTTGATTAAGTGGACATTTACAGTATGTGAGATTGAGGATCTAATTTGGAAATCCTTGGTTAAAACTATTAATTGAAAGCTTTCAATTAAAATACAGGTGGTCTTTAGAGATAGTCCAACCATAAATGGCTTCTCTTTTTCACTTGTTCAGTTTGACAATTGTTACATTAATGTCACATGACCTTGTGACCATTTCAGAAAAAAGACCTTTTCTCAGCCATCCCTGAACTGCGTGCGCTTTCAATACTACCAGTAGTATGCCACAATTAGGACCAGATAAGACACTTCCATGCGAAGTAACAGCCTTTGTCAACTAGGAGTTACATTGAAACCTCTCTTGAAAGATCATCCCATTGCTCATACACATGTGGTCTCTCAAGTCAGGTGGTCTTTGGTGACAGATTCAGTTCCACTGAAATGTCGGTCCTTCTACCTAGAATGTGTGGTCTTTCAAGACAGGTGGTCTGTCAAGGCAGTGGTCTCTCAAGACAAGTTTTACTGTATACATGATCTGAGAACTCATCTTGTGAACTGTTGAATATGTTCCAAAGTAAACTGTTTCCTATTCTACATTTTAGCAAAATCTCCATCCAAGGATGATGAGCTGAGAAAAGAAGCCTGGAATGCCATTGTTCCGGACATTCCAGAAGGAGAGGAAGATCATCTGGATCTAACACTGGAGGAGGAAAGACAAGTTCTGGATGAATACAAGGCTCTGTTACTGTCCATATCCTGATGGTGGTCCAAGACACCCTTCTGGATCAAACAGAGTATATCGCTCATCTCAAAACCATACATTCAGGATGTGAGACCACCTCCAAAGTTAAAGACCAATCGTTCATCAGCCATCTCTTATATCGAGAAATAGTGGCAGGAATTGGCTACAATTGTACAGTCGATTATCTGAGTTTGTGTCACGTTCACTATCAATTGATTATTGTTTTAATAATCAGATAAAAAAAAATTAAAGTAAATCTCAAAAATAAAATATCTTTAGGTACAACAACCGACTCTCCTAAATAAGACATAAATATGATGAAAAACTATAAACCATCCCACATTACCCTCGTTTTAAACCATTTGAACTTTTTGTAAGCTAAGTAGTACATGTATATGAGTAATACAGAGCCGCTATAATATCTGTTCTAACCACTACCTAAATCAAAAATTATACTTTTTGTTCACAAAATTCCTTATCGATAGTAAGACTCTACAGTTATCAGATCAGGGGAGTCTTTGTTGACCAAGCCTTGGCTCTAGTTGATCATCAGCCCACCACTATGGAGAAATGCTAATATGTTTGGAGACTTTGGAGTTAAAGACTGAATGTATCCTGAACATATTTGCAATACCACCTTGACCTTAACTACAAGTGGTCTTTGTTGCGAGGATGCACTGTATAACAGCGTATTCTGGTGTCTTTGACTCTGAGGTGACTGGATTGATATAATGCTACGTACATATCAAACTGTGTCATAATGTTACAACTGATGATTGCACAGTTATCAGTCTGAAGTACATATTTGTATATTTATTGAATGCAAATTCTGTGAAATAGAGTTTTAATACTGCTTAATATTTTGGTGTTACTGTTAGGATTTGATAATTTTTCAAGAGTGATGAAGCAAGAATTTTGATAAATTTGGTATCTTGTATAAGGTCCCAGTAAGAATATACGTTTTATACATCATATTTTTGTTAGAGATAGTCTTGACAGGATTGAGACTTTGGCTTTCCCGTGTAAGTAATTTTAATCCGACACCATTTCACTGTGGATTATCTTAATTCATTCCTGCTATGCGATTTTCAACATTTTTGCTTTAGCAACCTAAGGTTTGAGTGGTAGCGCAATACAGAAGTTCAGGTTACATATATAAGAACATGTTACCTACATTCGCATGTACATGCAACTGTTGCATGTGTCAGATAGACTGTGTTCATATTGGAAATACTTCTTAAAATGCAGTTTCCTGAAAAGTTGTACATGACTTGTACAATACTTGGTGTGGGGTTGCAGAATATTTAACGTAAATCTAGGTTCCTAGTTTTCAATGCTTCCATTGGTATGGTGGGGGGAACTAAAAAAGTGTTTATAACTAAAATATTTAGAACTAGATCAGAATTTAATTAATTTCTAGACACTACCTGGATATGATGAAAATGGTCCTTTCACTCATAAAAGAATGGTACAGTGGTCCCTGCGATTTAAGACCGCCTATTCAGCCAGCAAAATATGGTCTTAAATTGAAGGTGGTCTTAAAATAGAGGGATGTTCATACTGAAAATATGCGAGTGGTGTCACTGATATTCAGTCTTAAAATGCAGGGAGTTGTTAAATAGAGGGGTCTTAAATCGCAGGGACTACTGTAATGCTTTCTGTTAAACATTTGATGCCAATTTCTTTAACGCTGTGGTTTCTTAGTGTGGATTGCAATATATATTCGAGAACAGTATATTTCATTTGCAATTGGTGGTGTTAATTCTGGGGTTTCACTGTATACGTGTTATGTAATGCAAGTCCCTAGGCAGTAAGGGACGTGATGTCTTGCAAACAGAGTGTGTGTTATTACAGTCCCTTGTTAATATGGCCACTCCTTTTGCCAAGAAAGTGACCACATTAGAGAGGTGGCCTTTGCCTATAAGATGGAGAACTACTTTAACTTTTTGTAGAAGTAGCAGCAAAGATTTTTATAAGCCACATCATAGGATTGGGTTTCTGCTGAGAATGGCCACTGAGAGAGGGACAATGTAATGCAATCGCAAATCCCAACCAAATATCTTGCTCTATATAGGCATGATATTCTTTGTCAATGTTCCAACACTATGCAGGTGATTTCATCATGGTATTATAATTTTTCTGGTGTTGTATACATGGTACATGTATATGCAGAATCGTCTTTCATCAAAATGCTGTTGTGCCTCTTCATTTCGAAATCATTAAATGAGTGACAGCCAATAGACTTTGGAATTGAATGTTTTAAAACAGGATTTCGTTTTGAACAATTACGTGACTGTTCGAAGTTGTAAGCGACTGGCTCCAAATTTGTTCAGTAAATGGGGCGGACGGTGTACGTATGTTGATTTAAAATGTGCATGATTGACACATATAAAGACTGGAGAATACTGCTGTCAATTGTGCTGTGGATTAAGTAGACATATATATTCAAGAGTTTTTAAGGGAATACTGCAGCGGAATGCCACATTAAGACCACCCCAAAGATAAGACCACCCCAGAAATAGGCCCAATCATTGGTCAACTGAAAATTTACTCATCCGTGATATAATGTTTCAAAATTAAGACTAACCCAAAACTTCAAAACTGAAGACTACGATTTAGCCTTGATCATGGGTGGTGTTAATTCTGGGGTTTCACTGTATACATGTTATGTAATGCAAGTCCCTTGGCAGTAATTCATCTTAGAAATCACATGCTCTTGCATTTTGTAATTGATTTCACTGGTATGAGTTATGTGTATGTATCCAAGTGTGTAACGGATAGATTGGGCATTTTGTTGAAATAATAAACTTAACAGCTCTGAAAGAGTTTCAATGTTATCACAGGCTTGTCTTTTACTGCTACAGACCACCACATGTACAGTAGACTGAGCTTTTCTGACAAACATGTACACTGCAACACTACAACTGCTCCTTAAAGAAAACTTATTGTTCTAGAGCATAAATATGCATGTACATGTAGCTGTGATTACTGAACTAGGCCTCAATTCCACAGAATGAAGGAAGTCTGGACAATTCTAACATCCCCAAACTTCCCAAAATAACTTAAACAACAGTGGTCCCTACAGTTTAAGTTCCCTTCATTTTAAGATGTTACTTAAGTCTGCCTATCAGTATCACTGTTTCAATAAAACATGCTTCCATTGTAATACCACTTTCAATTAAGTATTTTTTTTCTAGGCTAAATGGGCAATCTAAAACTTCAGGGACTCCTGCACATGGTCCCTACAATTTAAGACCTCAATTTTAAGACTTTCGTCTTGCTTATCAGTGACACCACCATTGTGTTTTCAGTATAAATATCCTGCAATCTTAAGATCAACTTAGATTTAGGACCAATTTTTTCTCACCGAATGGATGGTCTATAAACAATGAAAAACCCACCTGGAATTGTACATGTTGTAAGACCACTTGTTACATGGATGGTCTTATATAAAATGTGGGGACGGCTTTAAATCTTTTGGGCAAGAAGCCACAGATATGGTTAACATGGGGCACTTACACTACCCAAAACATTAAGGGAACAGTATACATGTATTGGCGTAAATATATAGCACCCCATAAAATATCTTAAATCTTTTGAGTGATATACTTATTTTGCATACAAACCAATTAAGCCTGTCTATCACTAATCCAGGCTATTTAAGATCTTTGATCTTTGCTATGAATGCCACGAAGGGCAAGAATCCCCAGATCACAGGATATACTCAGGATAACCAATGATATTTTAAATATTAACATCATAAGCAAAGGTTTATTTCACTTTATTTCATCTTTTATTTAACCGAAACAAAACATCGGAGCAATGTCTTTTCACTCAGACTTGCACATTAACTGCCATTGTTTGTTAAGCATTTGACTAGGAATGTTAAAAAAAATCCAACTATAACTTTCATTTTGGATAAACGGATTGAGTGTACATAAGGCGAGGAAGCCATTTCCCAGCAATTTCAACCACCATTACTGCATGCACTGGTATATTTTATTTTACACCGGTACTGACTGATCTTGATGTTAAATGTGGCATAAACAAGAGGACCATGAAACCTTCAACTTTATACAATATCTGAAACAACTCCATTTGTAACGTATAATACATGTACTTGCATGCATAAATGCAGCCCTTAGAATATTGCACAGTAAATATGTCTTGTATGATAATACAGTTGACCTAAACTTATTATTTTGTGCTTCGCTTACACTACATGTATGCGACTGTGACATCCATCACCAAAATATGCATGAAAGTGTAAAGTAGTAGTTTTGTGCATTAATATTAACATGATTAAGATACTAGAGTCCCTCTCTTAAAGGACAGTCTCTGGAGAGGACACCCCTCTAGAAAGGACACAAATTCTTGACAGCAAAAGTACTGGGACTGCATGCGATTAATTCTCCTTCTCGCCAAGGGACACCTCTCTAATGACAGAATTTCTTGGCGGAAGGGTTGTCCTTATCAGAGGGGGACTCCTGTATCGATCTATACTAGTCTTAAACTAAAACTTTTCAATATTTTGGGTTATGTCGCTAGACCAATGTACACATCTGCTATGAGTCAAACGGGTAAGGTTTCGTCACCAAGTAACCTTGCTAAATATAGCAAACACAGCCTAAACATACAGGTGACTAACATCATTAATATACAGAACAGTAAAATCTCTATTGAAGGACCACCCCGTTGCAAATAAAACTGTGGATCTCTCAAGTCAGGTGGTCTTTGATGACAGATTCAGGTGCCCATGAACATGTAGTACAACGAAACTGTATATGTATATGCACAAGTAGGACATTCTGCCTGGAATATGTGGTCTTTCAAGACAGGTGGTCTGTCAAGATAGCTTTTACTGTACTGGCTACCCTAATACAATAAAGTGGAATGTCTTAGGCTTATGAGAAAACCCATTACAGAAGGGTTACAATGATTGCACAAAACGACACTAAGAAGTCGACAATGTGACACTATTTTGTATGCAGAGCTAGCTGTATTCATGTACAAGCTGGTTAACTAAATTGTCTTCAGCTTCTCAGTTTAGGCAGAAATTTCAGCTAAATGTAACGGAAATATTTATAATTTACCTTTGATACATTACACATGTAAAATACACATAATTTTGTCTTGTACCTTGTACACATCCACCATTCCTTTTGCAGCCTGATTTAGAACATTTATTGCACACACAATTTGTTCCCAGACTCTGCTTGGCAATTACTTTCATCTTGAAAAAACTCCTTGAAACTATTAAACTGAAATAGGATATATCCCAATATATTTTAGATTAACATTTTGCAGTTTGTTCATCATGTACATACAATAGACTAGATGTGCTGTCTACACATGAGAAGTTTAACTAGACTAAGTACCGGGTAAATATTACGATGAACATGCAACAGAAATATTCTTTGCACAAAACTACATTCATTTCTGAATAAGTTACATAACACCTAGTTCTATTCTAATCCCTTCCAGAGGGGCAGAAAAAAGTTACACATTGCGTATGTGACCGTGACGTACACTTAATGTTACAGCCTACCGGTACATATTATCTATAACCACCCTTTTGCTGTGGTAGGAGTGAACACATTGATTGGGACAGCCATATGTGATTATTATGATTCAAACTTTGGCGGAGGGTGTGCTACTTTCAGCTGGAATTGCTCATGCTCGAAAATACTGGTGGTTCCGGGGCGGAATTTGAGCGGGCCTCCCGCACGCTCCTGCCGAGCCAGTTCCTCCAATATGGCCAACTGCAAAACATTTTGTAACAGGAACGTCAAAATATTAAACGGGTACTCATACAGTTATTTACAGTGAACCTGTATATAAAGACCACCTTAGGGACCAACAAAATGTGGTCCTTATACACAGGTGGTCTTTATATGCAGGTTCAATAGCACGGAAAGTATACACCTGGGGACCTGTATAATGCGGTCTTTATAAGCAGGTGGTCTTTATATTTGCAGGTGGTAATTCTAGAGCAGGATTGACTGTATTAATTCTAAAGGCAGGCAGTCTGAATTTTGTGTAGTGTCTTTATGATGAATCTATGCTGGCCTTTCACTTTTAGCAGAGAGCTAGCTACTGTGCAAAACGATATAAAACAGTAATAAAACAAAAATATGCCTTCCAATAACGTCACGTACAATGGGACCTCACTTTGCAGACACCTCAGAATTAAGACCACCTCAGAATAAAGACCACTTCCCAGCAGTACAAAAATTACAGATTAATAATACATTTACATGTACATGCATAGATGTTGTCTTTGGTCTTAGTCAAGTTAAATAACATGAAGTTCTACTGTAGCTGAGACTGGATATTGGTAAGTCTTCCGGAACCAAGCTTTTGGGTACCACAGGGTTTTTTGAGGTGTGGTGACCTCGGGGATATGACCTCCCAGCCATATACAACAACATACTACAGCCACACCCCCAGGGTGCAGGGTGGGGGGTTGAGGGTGGGGGACCTGAAGGCCTGATGCCACTATTTCTGAACATACTAAAGATTCGAAAGTTAATGCCTTAATTTATGGCTGATGAAATGGCTGAATTTATGTCTGTGATGAAAAGAAAATAACCATGTGATGTTCCCATACAGCTGACCAGTGTAATTTAAAATAATTTATTACACTTCAATTGTACTTTGAGTATGAATAAAGATATATTATAATTATACGTTGTATATTGCACCAGAAGCTTAAATTATTATATCGGTAATATATTTATAAGCTAAAAGATTTCCACTGCCTCTCAAAGTAATCAATCTTACAAAAAAATCATATACATGTATACATACCCTGGAGGGAGTTTTCTGGATCCGTCTCAGGTTTTCTATGGCCTGGAGCTGCTCTGCTGACATCTCTACCTGAAATCACCGAACCATGACATTCATGAATATTCATTATAAACTTACAATGCACAAGTAATATATAGTGCATGTATCGGTAAATTCATTAAAAGTACAATATTGCACATGATTTTTTTATGCTGCTGTACACTGCATGCTACATGTAAACTACAGTTGTCCCTGTATTTTAAGACCACCCATGGGACCTTGAAAAGGCGGTCTTATATGGCAGGTGTTAAATAAAGGTTCAGTAGTACAGTAGAATCTGTCTTGAAAGACAACCTATTTGCCCATAAAACATGGTCTCTCAAGGCAGGTGGTCCCTGATGACAGGTTCAATTGCATTTAAATACAGAACCTTCTGCCAGGAATATGCGGTCCTTCAAGACAGGTGGATTCTCATACCAGTGGCTTCTCAAGACAGGTTTCAGTGTACACAAATTCCTCCGCATTTGGGACTAAATAAATGGTCTAAGATATATTATTAAGGTCTTGAAATAAAAGGTTGTGAAATACATACAATGATGGTTATTCGTGGACAACCACCAATGTGAAGTATTTTCAATCCCTTGGCGGGAAAATGTTTTAAAGATGCCCGAAGGAGGAAAAAGTCACGGAAACCGCGATGCCTCATGATTGGTCAAAGCTTTGGATGATGGAATGAGATTGGCTAAGGGGTAGTGATGTAGTGATACGACCAAAGGTAGTGTGGCTTCCAAATGAAATTGAATATTCATGTTGCGAATTTGTGACATCAAATACTCACTCATCACCCCACCCCCTTTCTCTGTCAAATCCAGTACCATACCTGTCCAGCTTGTCCAGAGACACCTGATGACCTTCCGCCTCCCTGTGATCCGGGAACAGACGGCAGACGCTGAAAATGTCTTCCTCCCTGGTTGCCGCGGCGTTTGGTTTTGTTACAGATGTAACAGAGCCAGTGCTCTTCTTCCTCCAACGTGTGATAGGAGGCGACTGACCGTAAGCAGGGCTCGTGATAGCCGTGACCGCATCTGCAGGAATAGAACTGCTATCAGAATCTATGTATTGCAGAATCGTCACAATATCGACAATATACATTGTAGCTGTGTTACACTTCCAACAGATGCCCTCAGATTGATACTGTATTTATATTTAATGGGGTTGTACACCTCTAACTGTAGTTTTATTCAACCAGGTTGTTCATATAAGTTATTTTTTAACATTTTCAGTTTGAAAAATTATTTCTTAACATGAAATGCTACATGTACCTGCACATGTACATGTATATTAGTAATGCTACCACAGCGAAAGAGAATAAATGGCAGCATAAAATTTAATTCACCAATTTTACCTGAGCTTGGTTTAAGCCTTATATTATAATTTGAAAACAAATAAATTTGCTCCGCCTCCAATTTATTTTATCCCTTTTTCCGGAACAGACCTGAAGCAAACTACCAGGTCGTTTTCTCCGGTGCTTTGAAAGGATTTGGAGCAGACACCGCAGGCCTCGGATCTTGGCACGATTCCCTTGGCTGCCGTAACAGTCAGTGCTGCCAGCTGTTGATGAAGATCATGATTGACCAGACTGTTGCAGGTGTGTAACAACGTCTGGAAATACAATTATCTGGATTTTACTCTTCAGCAAAATAAAACTGTCTATGCAGTAGCATCTTTCCATAGTCATTACAGTAGGACATGTCCATAGTCAATACAGTAAAGTAGGAAGTGTCCGTAGTCAATACAGTAGAACATGTCCATGGTCAATAGAGTATAGTAGCACATTGCCATAGTCAATACAGTAGAAAATGTCCATTCAATACAGTACAGTAGGACTGTCCACAGTCAGCAAAGTAGGACATGTCCATAGTCAGTACAGTAGAACATGTAATAGTCAGATAGTGTATATTAAGAGAGGGAGGGCTACACAAGTGTTGTTAAATTGGTACATACTGGTACACGTGTATACATACACTGAGAATAACTTTAAGTTACCTGTACCATGAGTGCCTGGACCTTGACAATAATCATCATCACTTACAATGTCGCTATCAACCCGAGAACCAACCAGTACCGTGGCACCTCAGAATTAAGATCATTCATGGGACCACGAGACCAACACAGACTGATACAGGCAAATATTAACCCTATACAGTGGTCCCCCTCTAATATGGACACTAATTCTGCCAATTGATTCTGTCTCTAGGTGTCCTTTGCTGAGATCTGGGACCTTTTATTAACAGTACTCGCTGACAAGAGTTAGTGACCTTTCTAGAGTGGGGGAGGGGGGCTCTCTAAGGCCACTGTGCTAGACAAAGGAGTTATCTGGCAGAGCTGAAGAGTGGTGAAAAGAGGACCATGAAAAATGCTATTCCAGAAGAGTAATAAATGGCCAATGGGACTGAAAATTAAATCCAGTGAAATTTGTATATAAAGACCACCCTAGGGAACAACAAAATATGGTCTTTATAAACAGGTGGTCTTTATATGCAAGTACGATAACATGGAAGGTAACTCCTGGAGACCTGTAAAATGTGGTCTTTATAGGCAGGTGGTCTTTAAATACAGGGGGTCTTTAGAGCAGGTTTGACTGTATTTTGGTACTATACCTTTTCATAATTGTAGGTATCCAGCATTCCCAGGATAAGGTCTTTCACCTCCCCGAACTGCCCAGTGCTGTAGGCTGGGTCCTGGCAGAACAGAACGAAAAGGCTTTATTAAGCCAGGAAACCTACCATAAACTTGGCTCCACCTTATGCAATGATAGTATATAATGTAGATGAGTGTAAATGTCATGGTACATGTACATGCAGTACATTTTGTAATTTGATGTTTAGGTCATTTAATAAAAAGACAGTAAAATACAGTAACCCCCAAAACACAAAAATAAAATAATGAAACATGCTAAAAGTAATCGTGACTGTAATATTGAGATTACTTCTGAAAGAATGCTGTATGTCATATAAATTAACTAATGTCTATTGCACAGATTTCTGTTATGCTTAAAAACTACAAAAAGGTTTGTATAGTAGTCCCGCTCCAATAGGGACACCTCTTCTGCCAAACAATTCTGTCCTTATTAAAGAGCTATCCTTTGGCATTAAAGAGGGAGCATCATATATGCATTCATGGTACTTGCTGGCAAGAATTTGTGTCCTGTTTAGAGGGGTGTCCTCTCTTGAGTGTCCATTAAGAGAGGGACCACTGTACTTGAATTTGTTTACATGTACAGGAATTAAAAATCGTGGTGTTTTTAAGTTTCTTTTACCTGCATAATTTTCTGCAGAATAGAGGGCAGTGCAATGTATCCCAGCATGCTGTTCAGCAAATGGTGCGTCAGCTCCTTGAATTCTGCAAGGACGTGGCATGGACATATACTGCCTGGATAACAGTTGCATAAGTTGCTACATATTTGTGCGTATACGGTGTACATGCACATGTACACTCAAGGCATCTGTAAGCATTATCAAGTTGCAAAATCCCTTTTAATCAAATGAAATTCTAAGACATGTAATGTACTTACAAAGTATATTATTTTTGTGAAATAAACCAAATCTCAATTTTTTTTATTAAGGTTCAATCCCTTTCCCTACATTTATCAGCTGTTTACACATTATATCCAATCTGTTCACTATTCATCATCAGCATACACTGTAATTTCAGCCATGAATTGTCACCTCCAGTACTGCTCTAGTCAAAGTATTACAGTGAAATCAACGCGTGCACAAATGCAGCTGCCATGCTTAGCCTATTCAGAGGGCTCTAGCCAAGGCAAATTTTGGCTACCCAGCCCAGCTGCAAAGCAAGAGCATAGATGCTGATCATGCACCGACAGCTGCCACATTTTGAAACTGGTGGCCCCTGATGCAAACTGGCAGTAACCAAAGACAAGTAAACCAGTGCTCACCCCCGGGTGCTCCCCTGGCTGTGGCCTGAGGCCCTTATGGCTCTAGCAAGCCATGACCGAAGCACACCCTTGAGTTGCCTCAAGCCACTTGAAGATGGCTCAAGCCATGGCTAATTCTGGGTAACCAGTTCAAGATGGCTTGAACTTTGGCTTAACCTTAGCCAAAAGCAGGCAAGACCAGCTGTAATTGACAGGTGAGAGTGGCACTGTACATCTGTAGCTTCCTTTCTCTAAATACATATACACAGACCATATACATGTACAAATGTACCGGTACTTATTAATCGCCCTGGTTTTTCCTACATGTAGCTGAAATTTTGACATGATCCAATAATAATTTTATGTTGACAGTCACCTTGTTGGCTCTTGGCGGATTTCTCCAGATTATCCTTACTCTGTCTTTGGGGCAACATGACTGTGTCCAGTAGTGGAAACCACAGCTCCTGGGATGGATAAACACCAGCAAAAAATTGTAACACATGCATGTACGGGTATTTCCATCTTGCGAAATCATGAAATCACGTTAGAATTACCCATAATAGTTGTGAAATAATATTTAGAACTATCCAGAATACTTATAGGTTTACTTTTAATCAGACCCTTTACTTCAGCAAAAATCATGAACATTACCTTTTACTTAAGCTAAAATAATTAACCTAAGCTTTTACTTTAGCAATAATCATCAAGCTTTTAATTACGCAAAAATCATCAACTTAAGCTATTACTTATGCAAAAATCATTAAATTAAGTTTTACTGACCCAAAATCTTTTGATTTTATAATGTAGCTTTAGTTTTGCAACATGTACCGTAAAAATCTTTTTAGGTGGGCTACTTGATCTGAGATGTTATAACTATTTCCCCTCGATAGTTGGAAGTGTTTAAAAATACCAAAGTTTCACTGTACTGTACCTCTTTCTTGGCTTCCTCCAATCTTCCTGAATTTCGCTGGCACAGCAGAATCACGGTCTGTAAGCTTCCTTTGACATCTCTCCATGCTACAAGCATGTCTGAAATAAGATATTAATCCCCTATAGACTACTGCTGGCTGAAAGTATGTCGCAATTGAAAGCATTACCAGAATAAAAATTTCGATTTAAAGCATTCGAGTGGAATTTGTATAAAATGTGCAGGTCTTGCTAAAAGAAGTTAACCACATAAATAAATATCTGACTGAATAAAATTGTTAAAATGGAAATGAAAAATAAGGATATTTTTTTTACATTTTAATTGATCTAAAATTATGTAAATTGCAGCTAATTCTTAAGATAATGGTAAACATATGACCAACTCAATTTAATAAGCACAAAAGTTATACAGTACATACAATGTAAATCTATATGTATTATTTTCAAAGAACATATGTACAGCCGTCCCTCTATTTTAAGACCACCCATGGGACCAAGAAAATGTGGTCTCATATTGCAGGTGGTCTTAAAATAAAGGTTATTTAGAACACAGAGTGGCACTTTGGAGCCAAATTGGGTGGTCTTATAATTAAGGGTGGTCTTAAAATAAAGGGTTGTAAAATAGAGGGACAACTGTACATACAACAGAGCTACAACAGAGAAATAAGCCCTGACAGTTTTTATGAGAGATTGAGGTCGTTATGAAGGAGCCACTCATTTACATTACATTATATAGTAAGTCACACATGTACATGCAGAAAGACTTGGATAAAAAGATCTTAGACTATAATTCAATAGCCAATCAGAATGATCAGGTGAGGGCAACCAATAGTAGTTTTACTTAAAATCAAAGCGTGTACATGCACATGCGTCTTGTAGTTGCATATTGCTCAAACTACATTAGAACCTGTCTTGAAAGGCTACCCCCATTGGCCATAAAAATGTGGTCTCTCAAGACAGGTGGTCTTTTGGTGACAGGCTCGATTACGCTGAAATGTAAAACCTGCTGCGAGGAATAACTGGTCTTTCAAAACAGGTGGTCTCATTGCAGTGGTCTCTCAAGACAGATCTCACTGTAAGGGCATACAGTGGTCCCTGTAATTTAAGACCCCTGGATTTAACAATTCCCTCCATTTTAAGACCAGCTATTAGTGACACAATTCTTATATTTTCAACATAAATATCCCTCCATTTTAAGTCGTCCTCCAATTTAAGGCCAAAATTTTTGTGGCTGAAGGAGTGGTCTTAAAATGCAGGGACCTCTGTACCATGTGTACTGGTATAACCAACCATCATGGTACCATTACTGTGTGTTGAGGTCCAACACTGTTGCTACCTAACCATGCTAACATGGCATTGGTACCAATATACGACAGCAAACTGTGTATGTAGTACATGTGTCCGAAGATACCGGGCAGAAGGGGAAAATACAGTAGAACTTAGGTATAAAGATCACCTATAGCCGGAGCCAAATACATGTATGTTGACTTAATTCTGGGATGGTCTCATTTCTGGGTGGCTATGTAAGCAGAGATTCCATTTTATACACTGTGTAAAATTTGGTGGTGGGGGGTAGGGGTAAACAACAGAAGAAAAGAACAAAAGGGAACAACGAATTGCAGAAAAATGTGTACGGAAAATCTATATGTATGGAGTTTTACTTTTTAGAAGCACAATCCGAGAACCACACTTTGGCAAAACAAAAGCCACAAAGACTTACTTTGTTCTACGATAAAATCTGAAAGCAGGGTACATGCATAACATGTATAATGAGTAAATATAATACTAGACATGTATGTTGTTTGCATGTACATTTGTACAGTGCACAAACTTTCTTGTCGATGCTTTAAATTGTTTTCTATACACTGTATGTGCAAGATTGTTTCAAAGACCTTAATTATGCTAGCCTTGCATTTCAATGTATGCTCAGCCAATATTCATTATGGGCATGACCAAGCATATAGCACTATGCAAGCTGTGATGCAAAAAAAAAAAAAAAAAAATCCAAAATTTTCAATATTTCCGATGCAACGAGCAACCATCCAAAAATATTAAATGCAATAACAGGTGAAGCTCATCCCATGATGCTAGCCTTAAAGTGCAACTACCCAGTAATATGTTGCATACTGTAATTAGACTGCAAATAATATGCAACACCAGTACAACCCAAGATGCTACATGTACTACTGATGATACATGCAAATGTACAATTGTTACAATTGAGTCTACTTGGTTTTAAGTTTAAAATGGTTAACTGGACCAATGTTAGAAAGTTTAGTAGTTAGTGACACTATAAGCTCTACACAAACATCAATGGAAAAAAGTACTCGCCATTCCAAAATGTGGAAGTATACATTAATAATTTTGATATACTGTCATTTCTTCTTTTTTGTGTTAACTAATTAGGTGGCTAATATTGCAGATTCAGTTATTGCTCATGACCAATCTATTTTACCCAGTAGATACTGAGTAAAAGTAATAATGATTTTTTTTTTACATTCAGTGCATACATGCATGCATAACTTGCTACTAAATACACATGAAATAATTGCTGAGTGATTTGTTAGCATTAGGTCAGCTATAGTATGGTAGTGAAGCAATGGTTTCACCTTGTTGCTTTTCTCTGTCGGGGTCCACCGAGTTGCTTATAACCCCACGGAGGTCTTTTAATCTGTGCTGTAAATTCTGAATAAGGAAAAAAAAAATATTGTAAATAGCAGAGAGAGTTCATCACCGCTAAGGCTATCCAAGATAAAAATCAAATACAAAATGTACTTTGGCTAGTTTGAAACCTTCCAGAACACCTCTCATCTTGAATATGTTTCATAATATTTATTCAATGCTGCAAGTTGTAGTTTTAACAGGCATTATAGAATGTACATTTGAAGGCAATATTTGGTTTTGTTTATATACATGTAGAACCACACTTTGTCTCTACAAATTGGTTTACCATGAAACCCAATTTAATGTCATACATGTACATGTATGTACATGCATAGTATATACTCAGAAGAACTCAGTGAATATTAATAGCAGAAATATTTGCTGCAGACTTAATTTATTTTATTTACAACTTGCAATACATGGTATAATGGTAAGACAATAACATATGTGCATATGTGCATGTACAATATCTCATGGCAGGTACATATGTAATATGCAAATAACGGCTTCTAATAAAGCTACATGTATGTGCCAAATACATAACGTTGACTTTGACATCCTAACTAAAAATACAACGGAGCTTAAAAGTTTTGATGTACCCCAAAATCGAATTTTTAAGTCACTAAACTGAATCTAAAACCTGATCTAAGTCTGTAAAATAAATATGATAATCTGAGCTCCCTACCTCTAGCAGTATCTGAAACGCTCCTTGGACATCTCCAGATTTCTCCAGTAGATACGCCACAGCATCCAGAACCTTGTACTTTCTGCATATCTGGAGCACCGACAGGGATTGGATAATGTTAGAAAAGCTCACAATGATATGGTGGGATTGGGCATTAAGACCACTCATGGCAGAGGTCAAAGCGGTCTTACACGTAATTCTGAGGTTGTCTTAATTCTGAAACACAATATAGCACTCTTGTCTAACGTTTTACTATGCCATAGGTGGTCTTAAGTCTGGGGTGGTCTTATTTTAAGGGCGGTCCTAAAGCGAGGATCTACTGCACTGTGGCTGAATTTAGCTTAGATATGTTGAAACTATAAGAGGGGTATCACTGATATATGTTGTTAAAATGGAGGGAATTCTTGGAGGGGGGGGTCTGAAATTGCAGGGACCACAGTATATTTTAATCATTCTGATGGTCATTCTGGATTATATCACCCACATGCATAAAATACAAGTATGAAGCTACAGGGCATCTACCTCCAGGGTTTCCGGGACACGATAGCCTTCCGACACTCTGACGTAATCGTAGACTTCCTCCGGTTTGTGCTTACACAGAAGGTTTATATACAGCTCATGGATCTCGGGCTCGATGTTGAAGTGACGCTCCGTAAAGATTGCACTGCCGCTAGTTTCTCTGGAATTCGGACATAAAATTCATTTAATTCAAATCCTCTTTATACACTCTGGTCAGGCAAACATAGGTTAAGGTAGTAGCTCAGTGGGTCTCGAGTTTGAATTCAATATGGGGCAGTGTCATACTGTACATTATTTCATATCATTACCCATGTACAGTGAAACCTGTCTTGAGAGACCACTGCCACCAGAGAGCACAAGTTTCTAAGACCTAATCTTCAATACAGATCAACCTGTCCCAGAGACCACCTGTCCTGAGAGGTCACATTTTTCCCGTGTAACGGGCGGTCTTTCAAGACAGGTTCTACTGTATTGCTGTCCTCAGTTTAGCCAGCCACAGCAGCTGACCCCCCAAGCTAAGACCATATGTGGGACTGCTCTAAACTGGTCTTAATTTTGAGGTGGTCTTATATCTGAGACTACTGAGAAATGTTGCTTTGATACTGCTGGGAAGTGGTCTTAATTTTGAGGCGGTCTTAATTCTGAGGTGGCCACAAATTGAGAATGTACTGTACTTGTACATGTATATACCAGTGTATGCAGCAGAGTAGACACCAAAGTCATTTTTTTCTTTTTTCAAACTTGGATATAAAATAATAATTATGCTCAAGCCCTGCAACAATAGGCGTGCTGGCAGCAACATTGTACATGTCAGAGAATGCTATCTTAAAATACTCCTATCAAAAGTAAATCAATACATACTTTAACACAAGGGTGCCCTGGGCATATGACATCAAAAAATGCCATTGTTTCTTGGCAAATAGGATTTCCTAATTTGACAGGGACTGTTGCACAAAACTGTACAGTGCTCTCTCTATTTTAAGACCACCATGGGCATGATGGGACCAAGAAAATGTGGTCTTATATTGCAGTTGGTCTTAAAAACCCTTAAAAGGTAATTTAACACAGAAAATTGCCCTTTGGGACCAAATTATAGTGGTCTTATAATCAAGGGTGGTCTTAAATTAGTGGGTTGTAGAATAGAGGGACTACTGTACAAAAATATTAGATATGCCAATAAAAGTTCACACCGGTCTCTTAGGTTTCATACACTAGGCATCTGCTGCCATGCACTGTAGGGTTCTATGTCCCTTGAAAGTTTCCTGAAACTTAAAAGTTTCTTGAAATGAAGCATACACCTGTACTACAATATCAAAAGAAAAAACAAAAAACAAATACAAAAGTTTGAGCCCATGTGAATATGTAGGCTATATAATATTTTGAATTAAAACTAATCATTATACCAGTAAGACCATCTCTATATACCAATAGAACATTTTTAACAGTTTTGTGGATTGGACAATCTATAATTGTGTAATCTGCATTCATTTCCATTCTGTTTTGACTAGTGGTACCTCTAGAGCTCCTTTGTAACATGCCCAGTGCATTGGTGTGAAACGATCTTTTGTGTTGTCTAACTCGTTGACGCTGGCACCATCTCTGACCATCACTTCCAACTGAACCACATCGCCATTCTTAACTGCATCATGAATGCTGGAGTAAGCATTAATCTTCTTCCCAGCTACAGAAATCAAACAAAAAAGTAGATCAGGTATAATTATTACATATAATTAATATACATATTTTATCCTTAAAAAAATGTACATGTATTTGATGTTTGCATGTCAAATACAGTATGCAACAAAAACATACATATATATATATATATAACAAATTGGACAATTGATTAACATCAGAGGAAAACTGTCCCACACATGGCAAATACAGCATTTGTTATGATCCAACTCTTTTTACGATCTTGTTAAATCTTCATTATATGATTATCAGATCCAAATTATAAAAGTACATGAAGTCAACTTCAGGAGGCCATTTATCTTAATAATGTTTTAACATAATTTAACTGGCTCAATCATAGATAGATAGAGATAGAATTTATTTCAGTATGTACACAAGCATACAAAAGTACAATAACGCTTTTCTCATTGTAATGTACATACTGTGGTGTTTTTCCTTAGCCAGACAGCTGTAAACTATCATCAGGGTATGAAGATAGCCGGAGAACACCAAGGCTCCCACATTCAAAACATGAGTAAATCTAGATGGGTACCCAAAATGTATTGTTTCACAGTAACGTTTAATAATAACGTATGGCTCAACTAGGATCCTTTACGAGATACAATACTGAGAAATGGAGTGTTTCCGGTATTATCCGGTGTTATCCGGCTTCAGAAGGAACCACACCTGTTAGAGTGTCTTAACATGGTAGCCTCTGCGTATTTATCTGGCTTCAGAAGGAACCACACCTGTTAGAGTGTCTTAACATGGTAGCCTCTGCGTATTTATCTGGCTTCAGAAGGAACCACAGCTGTCAGTGTCCTAACAGCGTAGTCTCTGTGTATTTATCCGGCTTCAGAAGGAACCACACCTGTTAGAGTGTATTAACATGGTAGCCTCTGCGTATTTATCTGGCTTCAGAAGGAACCACAGCTGCTTTATCTGCTTTATCACCGTACAATGTTTCAGGTGTACTCAGTGGTGTACATGTGTATATACATTTCAACATAGAAAAAAGGAACTGTAAAATGCATATTTCTATCAAATCCGTATTCACATTATAAATGTTCCATTACTTGCTATTCTGGTGGGAAATAGCACTCACAGCACTTCAATACAAAGTGAGGATATTTGGACATGGATTCCATAAATATACAATTTTAATTATGCAACATTTTGAAATGTGAATATTTTTACGAATGGTGTATGTTAGTGGCTTTGTACGAACATTTACATCTGTACCTCTATGAGTTTTGGCTGAGCAAAGCATTTGGCAACGACAGATCTTCATGTTGCATCGTCATGTTTCATCGGAAGTATGCGAGGGTGCGCACTGCTTCTAAATGGGGAAAAGTACAGGCGGCA
>JAAUYG010038867.1_pt1 | contig 20173 bp, 10 predicted proteins | sample 7278091 | NCBI WGS metagenome assembly JAAUYG01 (sample SAMN14350201, study PRJNA611818) | marine sediment metagenome | isolation source: surface marine sediment (0.6m) | place: French Polynesia: Moorea | collected 2018-08
ACCTTTCAGTGTCACCCACACTGAGGCGTAACAGTGATGCTGGATTCCCCGTGTGTTCAGTATAAACATATACCTTAAGTACTCCTTCCTGAGAGTCCTGTATTTATTAACAATGCCTTACGAAGTACCACGGGGTAAATTATACTGCTGTGACTGTAGTGAAATCATGAGTACTTTGATTTTTATTCTTAGTGAATTGATCGACAGTCAGGGATACAAGGTAAAAATTAATTGCCATGCACCTTTCTCATTGACTGCCGGTAACCGAAACACAAGCCACCATATGCACCCTGTAGGGAGGGTACACGTGTGTTGTCTTTTTCTCACAGTGTAGAATTCGACCGACGATCGAGTTCTAAAGAAATCGATAACAGTTTTGGATACCTTATGATACTGACGCCACCATATACACCACACTTTTGATGCACCACTCATCACATTTCTTAGGGTTCATTCCATAAACCGAGCAGTGTTAAAGTATAACTTTTACACAAATACAAGAAACATGGTGTGTGGTTTGAAAATTTATTTGGAAGTAACTGGAAATTGTTGTATTCCCAATCGCATAGCTGTAGCAGCCATTTAGTGCAGCCCTGCCTAAAAAAATAACTGATTCGGGTGACAAAAAAAAAAAATATTTTGATAGGCTGTCGCTGTGCGGGGCTACAAGAGTATTTTGACTCAACACGTATTGCCACCCAATCAATTGTAACCCTACACGTGACGTGGCCATCCGTTTCGGACCCAGCGTGTGTTGTCCCCTGTCGCGGAGTCCTGCGGTTTAGCTTCCTTTGGCGAGATTAGACTCCCGTCCCCTGCCCGCTCTGACGTATTCCTCCCTGACAAACGTGGGGTTCCGGGTCGGTTTTATCAGCCGGAAGCCAGACAACCTGTTGTCGTTGTTAGCAGGTAATTAATCTCGCCGCTGCGTGATCCGCTAGGTGGCGACACTGTGGAGAGCGTCGACCGCTCGAAATGACACCACGTGTTACCCTGGGCGACACTGGAGCCGATGTCACGGTGGCACTAGAATTCAATCTGACGGCGCAGCAGTGGGCTCCGGAAAAGCTTTGGGGGTGAAGGGAGTGGCTACAGGCTGTCCTCTAGTCTGGTCCATGATATTCTGTCGGTTTCATTGCTGGTCGTGTGACTAAATATTCTTTTTTTTTTTTTTTCTCCCTCCCGCCGTCTCCAATTCCGTGGAGACGTGTAATGTCACCCAATACAGCATTGAGACGTCAGTCAGACGGCGGAAAACAACGCCGCCAGGGTTGTGTGTTTCCGTCTCGTGAGCCTGTCAGGGACGAGAACAATATGGAAATTACCAGCCAACTTGACGTCGTAAGGTTTCATTGCACGTAAGCTTACCCCCAAGCCATTGCAAAGCCAATGCAGTGAAACCTGTAAATAAAGACCACCCTAGGGACCAACAAATGTGGTTATTATACACAGGTCGTCTTTATATACAGGTCCAGCAGCAGGAAAAGTATATCCCTGAAGACCTGTTTTTTTAGAAGCAGGTGGTATTTATATACAGGTGGTGTTTAGGGAAGCGTTGACTATACAATGGTGTCCCACACAAAGAGATCCACACATTACTTTAGGTATACATGTTATATACAGAAACCAGTCCAGATATAAAAGTAAAAACTTCATTCCTACACACAAAAATAATATATAACTAGATAGGCTAACTCACAGAGATGTCATAGTAAACACTCTTCCACTTCATGTTAAAGCTACAGAAAAGGAAACTGCTTTGTCTGATTGGTAAAAAACTGGAGTTATTTCGCACAGGATGTTGTCAACAGCAACACTACTTTGTATCTTAAAAGCAAGCTTCAAGGTTTGTATTTTCAGTAGTACGGAGTGACCATTGTTTTATTTACATTTCTTTCCTTTGTGTGTACTATATACCTTTATGTACTTTAAATAAACAGAAGCCGGTAGGAAACACCACGGTATGCCGTAAAGCTTACTTCAGACCTCGAACCTTCGTCTGCAGGGGAATGTTTCCAGAGAAAGGTCTTAAAACTATAGGCGTATCTGTACTTTTAATCTTTTCCCAGACTCCCAACCACAGGATATAACCGTAACATTGCACAGCTAGCAGTAAGAAGACACCGAGCATGCATTCGTCTGCGAGGACCAGTTTATAGGGGAAAACAAGTCTTAGGTCTTTTGACTAATCGATCTGAAAAGTATGATCTTTGCCATACTTAAGATCAGTTTTTGGACTTTGGGTTGTTGGGTTTTTTTTCGAGTGAGCCCTGATTCTGGTAAAATCAAGTTAAGGAAGGTGTCCGTGGTATGCATGGAATAGTTACTGCCTGATCACCGTGAGGAGTATACCTTATTAGGTGCCGGGCCAACCCTAATGTACCTCCATACACTGCTAGCCGAGTGCAGAAAAGCGGTACACGCGCCCAGAACAAATACTTTCAACAATAGCCGCATTTCGGCGTTATACTGTCTTGCTCTAGTTGTTTACATGGTTTAAACACATTCTAACAAAATTTGAAAATCCAGAATCCCGCCTAATCATTGAGTTGAGTTTGAGAACCCAGCGATTTTCTTCAAAAAAGTGGTAACCCCATTTTTTGTTCGTTTGATATTTATTTTCAACTGTGATATAAACATATGCAAACATGTGGCCATTTCCAAACTACCGTTTCTAAAGTTAAATATGTAAAATCATAACTATGACTTCAGTGTAAACAATTAACTGAATTGCAGGCACGAATTCATCTGTCAGAAGCATTGTTTACGTTAGAACAGAGTTGTAAAAAGTTAAATTTCAGTGAACCAAAATTAGGGTACCGGTTATACTATATCATTAAGTGTTGTATTCTGATGCGGTATATTTCTCAAATTCCGTTTAGTCTGATGTTCAGAACTCAATTTCTTAAAAACTATTTAGCACTTGTGTCAGCTGTGTCATCACGCTGGTTCCGCCGTCAGTCCGCCAGTCGTCCACCCGTCTGAAAAATCCCAAAGTTTGTCGAAAGGTAGCCAACCACCATATCTCCAGACCATTGTTTTGGGTTTTATGTTGTAGCTCTACGTACTGGGGGTGGGGTGGGGTGGGGGGTATTAGTGACACGTATATAGTTTACCTTTACTTTAGTTTAACTTTGCCTGTGGACGGATTCCCTGTGGTGATCTACGCTCAGGTACTTCCGTGATTTGTACGCATTTTATGGCAAAAACTTATTTTTTCGTTGCAATGTATCACGCATATGTCGAAATTAACACAAAATGTTCTGCAATTTTGGAGGCTGTAACATTAATCTTTAAAATAACAAAAAACTGTCTCACATACCACAGCTAATTAGTTGTAGCTATAAGTAATCACATATAGGTCGTGTGTGTGGTTACAAAGGAGTAGCAATTAAGGGTAACTAGTGGCACGTCTGTGTGTAGATGTATTTCTAACTTTATACATATTGTCAATCAAACAGTCCTTTTCAGCCATTACCTTGCGTTTTGTTTTAATAACTTCAAAAGATAATTAGGCACTTTTAAAATTCAATAATTAACTAATTGCAAAAAAAGTGACCGTCACCGGAGCGGTGTAACCCAGAGCAAACACAACTGATGTAAATTTCAACTTGACCGTCGCTATAAAGGCAAATTCATATTGGGTAGGTAAATTCATATTATCTAGAAAAGCTTTAGAAAAATGTGCATATTCCTCAGGCGGCATTGGGTTTAGCTCATCTTTTTCAGTTTCAGTTTCTCTGAACTTTACAAGGGTGGTGATCACCATGGAATAAAAATGCAAGTTAGTATACCTAGCAGTACAGACAATTTAAAAGATTATCATCTGTACAACGGAGTTGCTAATGGGACTATTGTACAATTTCACGATAGCTGAATATATATTTCGGGACATTAGAATTTACGAGTTTCTGATCTCTCCTTGTACGTCAGAAACATCAGCCTTCCACTAACGAAACCAATTGCAATTTGCTAATTTTCTGTATCAGAATGTTATCCACTTACATGTACTAGTATTAGGTTCAGGGCACTGCGTCGGGTAAATAGTTTCCGCCTCTCCTACATATAGAAACATGGCGTAAGATTTATATAGAAAATGCACTTGTGAAGTGGCTGGCGAATGGTGTTGCGCACCTCTTCAGTTCAAGCACCTTGATAATACAAGTCGATGTGGATTATATAAGTTGCCGAGTCACGCTTGGTCGCAGTAGTATAGCGGTAAATATGGGTCAAAACTCTGGTTATTTATGTACACGGATTTAATTACTTAAATACGCGTAAATACACGTATTTAAATAATTTATTATACGAGTATTTATTGTAGCTGACAGTGCAATTACCTTTGAGATTTTATAAGTAAATATGCTTATCTAAAATACATTTTGCTGACCAATCCCGAAACATTTTAAATACGTGCATTTAATTATTTAAATGCATTTCATTATTTAATTACGCGTACTTAAATAGGAGTTTTGACCCGTATCTATCGCCACAGAGTCGTACCACAGCGAGTGTAGACACTGGATGAGCACGGTAGGAATGCTACAAATAACAAGGTAGCAACGCCACATGTATAAGTTAATGTAGCAACTGACACGTCATGTAGTTATGACCTAATGTACCAATTAGCAACTGATAATGTAGTAACTGGTTTACCCTATAGATAATGTATCGCATATTTTCTCAAATATACTCACATGGATACCTTAATTTTTATACTTTTAATACTTTACCGTATTATCATAATGCATCAGACTGCTTTTGTGGATACTAGTGTGCTCAAGTCGACACATTTGTTGCAGGCACATTGCATAATGAGTTTCAACTATATATTGTTTCCAGTTTTGTTATCACACGTCCAATATCGAGTTTTCAAAAAGGCACCTGCAGCTTTTTAGTATAAGAAGGTATTATCAGAGATAGTGCAGAGACTATATATAGTATCATGGCGACACTATGGTTTTTGCTACAGTGCGGTTGGATTAATTTATACACTAATCTTGCAATTGTGATGTTGACGAATTACTATAAACTTTTGCTTCACAACGCGGTGTTGCTACATCATTGAATGCACTATGCCAAAATTAAAGATGGTGCCCGAGATCGAAAGACTGATAGTATAGAAATATTGTGCTGCAGGTCCAGATAAATAAATACTAGTATTGTAACACCCGAATAGAGGAGATATGACTCACCCAATGGCTAACGGGAGACCAGCTAATAGCATTTTTTTTCAACAGATTTGATTAAATTGACCCTACAATGTAATCACGTAAAATTAAGCATATTTGTCAGCACCATTTTGCGACATAGCCAACCGGATTCTTGAAGTATTAAAGTCCAAGTTGGGGTCTTTGTTTCTTCAAACGTGCCCAATGTACGAAAAAAAGGGACCGGGTGTCCTTTAAATAATATATATCGGTAGGTGACAGATTTGGGAAGTATACACTGTGTTGTGGGGTAGGGTGGGGTGGGCCGGGGTTGTGTGCGGTCGGAGTGGCACGTGCAGCCATGTCACAGTGAGTCTTGAGAGACATGGAACATAACAAAAGCCATGTTACTGAAAATGCATTTTATTACAAACTTAAAAATCTATACTGTTACAAATCTTCATTTTCATAATTGTGAAACGTTTTGACAAGCCGTCCAAGGATTTATCTCGCGTTATCCGTCAGGCCAGGCAGATTTTACTCCAGCGGGATATCAGCATGCACTATACATAGATCTTGTCATGCCCATGGCCTTGCCTAGCCCCGAACCTATTGCAACTCAGTGCTACGATGTTTTAATATTGAGGTTTAGCAAATTATTTTCCAAATATATGCCATTTCCCTTAAACAAACTGGAACACATGGGGAGCATTTTCACACTCGTGGGATAGTTCCCCTGCCCTGGGAGGCTGGGACTGCAAAATACTGGGACTAAAAGAACTGCCCCGACAGTTTCCACCATATCTATTGATTATCTAGACCGGCTAATATAATAACATAAGCGCCAGATACCATCTGCTACACACACGTTTCAACCTCCACAATTCACCAGGAGAAATCTGAAAGACCTTGACCTTCTTCACAACCCACAATGCATTGCGCCGCATGCACTGTAAATATGCCCGCTGGGGCTATACATACACGTACATAACCAACAGGGTTAATAACCTAGATTGGTTAATACGCATAACCATCAACTACGTAGGATGGATTTCTGCAAATAATGGTAGTAACTTGTTGTAAATGTCCCTTGGCATGACAGCGACACGCTAATGCACGTTCCTGTGGACTAAAATAGAGAAATCAAACCATGAAAGCTGCAGTCATGGAAACGGCACGTGTTCAGTGGTGTTGCCACGACAACGTAGTGACTGCGTGCGTTTTGTGTTTTCACCTTGACAACCAGGGGCTTTCAAGCAATAACAAAATATTAATGGCATGTGGATCTCATAAAAGAAACGTTAATTAACCCAGATACACCAACATCCCGATTGGTAGTTTTATAAAGTAAATAACACCATACTAATTGTCTAGGAATTATATGTTAGACAACAGAACTACATAACTTGACAATGAGTAATAAATAATCGGATTGGAAATTCTTATCACACGTACGTTTGCTACAAATGTATCGATCTAGTCGCTATAACAAGACTTTATGGTACATAGTGACCTACAACCCTGCATGCGATGTATTTACACAAGTTAAAAAAGATAAAAATCCATCCCCCAAATATATATGTTATATGTATACTCATACGTAAATAGTAGCAAGAACAATGGTAGGAATATATATATATTCACTTCGAACACGATAGCTAACAATAACTGCTCCTCCAACCAATCATATCTCACCATACACATCCTGAAATTCTTGAGTACGGGCGTACGCAACTGATGTTTTCACACAAAATATACCAGATATTTCTTAAAGCCACAACGCCTCAAAATCCTTATTTAGCATTTGAACGAAATGATATAATGAACAGCATTCACCATGAGAAATACTACAATATCACTAACACATAAATATATATTAATTATAACATAGACCATGTTTCATAACACCGAGTAATAGTATTAATATTTATGTTCAAATACCCGACAAGCGGTAAGAATTAACGGGGACCAGCCACTTTTGGGGACATTGATGCAAATATAGATTTTGTAGCATAAAAAACTAGCTCATTGATAACTTTATTTCATACACGCGTGGTAAAAAATACATTGACATTCAAATTCCCACAACCAGCTACTCAGACATAAGTGCGGTGTACTATACACACAAAAAGCTATGTTGCGTGCACAGTGTCCCGGATGGAGCCAAAGCGTGATCCTGTCACGTGACTTCTTTCTTCACACATTCATTTACGTGTGTAGTTGTTACAGGCTAAACCACACACAACCCGCTGTGCTGTATATAGCTAACTGAATTTACCTTTACAAATATGTGTGCTTTAAGGAGCTGCATTTTTATATCCGTTACTTCTGGCAAAGTGCTGAGATCGTAGGTGACAATACTGAATGATGACAGGGCCTCCACATGGAATCTGTATACAGCAATAACTCAATATGAGCATACTGGGGAATCCCCAAGACATATACGAACACCTTGGCGACAAGTGCAGACAGGTTGATCGAAGTCAACACCAGTCAGAGCTAGTTGACCTAGGGACGGTTTCTTGAACTATCTTTAAGTCTAGAGACATACTTATGTCCATTAATCCCCTGGACAACCAGTCATTTTCTTTCTTAAGATCAGGTTCAGGCTTCAGATTTTTCGAGAAACTATACGGGCCCCTTAATGTCATATATTATCTATATGCAAGACACTGTAACTGCTGCTATTGGTTTTCTAAGATGTCACAGTTGAACATCTTACTGTGCCTACACTTAAAAGTACAATAGTTCGGATGAACAAAATGCTTCGTAATAAGCCAGAAAGCAATACTGTATATACACTGCTAGGCATGTTTATAAATATGTGCCCTACTCGAGGTCCTTCCAACCGAACATAATGCAAAGTGAGATACTGATACATGTACTAAAACCTCCAGCTTACGCTCAGCGTTCGCTGCTGCTGCAAATGCGGTCACAGACAAAGCATCGGCTAGCAGAACTCTGCAGTTGGATTAATACTGAGACCAAACCGAGTACATGGTTAGTATGTAAAAATAGATTTTCAGATATTATCATACAAAGTCAACAAATAGGGTTACTGGCTTATTACATAGATCGGAAACTGTCCAAAATTCTACGCAGTTTCTGTTAGCACTCCCGAACCCCTAATACCATTACAGACGCGACTGCTTAGAACGGTTACCCTTCCCTACCGACCAGATCTTGGTAGTGAACAATGAAAACAATCATCACAACGCAATAAATAATGCCTAGATGGCGTGTCAAACATATAGCAAGGGTGCAGTACCACCAGAAACTTGCTGAAAGTTTTTTTATTTACCGATAACCTGGTTGCCATGGAACGATTTGACTTGGGTTACAGTGACGTCAGTTGGCGACCAGAAGATGTTGCAGGTTGGCGTACTGTTGAGGCAGCGGATTCCAGTTCAGGTTGTCCAGGAATGTCTTGTTACCGTCAGATGGTGATGGGCTCTGCTGCAGGCTGGTTTTGCTACTGTTGTCCTGGGGTGAGGGCAGGAGTTCGCCTCCCAGCAAACTGGGACCAGAGGGACTAGTAGTTGGGGACAATCCTGGAGACTGCTGACGACCCGGTCCATAGAGCTCCTGTAACGCCGCGGGGCCACCGATTGGGCTCAGGGATCCGGCTGGTAGCAAGCTGTTGCCGCTGTGCTGCTGCTGTTGTTGAAGCTGCAGATTCATGAAATGCCTCTGTGGCGACTGTTGCAGCTGCTGCTGTTGCTGTTGCTGCAAGAGGTGAATGCGCTGCTGATGCTCCATGAACTCTTGCCTGGGGTCCCGGCCTGTCATGACAGGCAGGGAGCGAGTCGGTCCGTTTGCCTTGCCGAATGGACTGTGACCAGGTGACAGGCTACTGGGGGACTGCCACGGACCCATAGGGGGCGGCACCAGTGGACTGGTCTGAGACGGTACTTGGGTTGGCGAGTGGAACTGGAAGGTCCCACGCTGGCGGAAGTTGGCGCTTATCTCTGTTGGTGACAGTCGGGTAGGTCGTTTGGCTTGAGTCTTCAGCTTTGTTGAGCCAAACTTGGTAGCGGCAAAGGTGGCAGCAGTGAACTGGGTGGCATGGGCATTTCTGTTGAGGAATGACGTCACAGGGCTGGTGGAGTTGGCTTTGGCATTGTTGTTAGGATTGGCTGTCATTGGGGATCCACCTTCTGGTGACCAGCCATTGGGGGATGGAGACAGACTGAGGTTACCCAGGGAGGATGACAGTGAGTCGATCGGGCGGAAACTCTGGGCCTCTGGGTTGAAACCCCGGTTGGTATTCTGCACCTCCCTATCGGCACTATCACCTTCTTCCTTTCTCGATTTCTCTGAATACAAGACCTTCACAACGCCCTTCTCTCCGATCCTGTATGAGACCTCACACGGATCAATCCAGATGGTGAGGTCATGAGGGAGGTACTCCTTCACCTCCTCAATGTCGAGACCGCTCGCCAGCACGGAGCTCTCAATAACCGGATCCACCTTCTCTCCGCTCACTCGTATACAGCGGAATGCCGAACCTTTGGTCGGTTTGTCTGGATACCAGTGACCCTCAAATGCTATCTTCAAGCCCTTTTCCAGTTCCTCCCCAAACATGTTGACCCGCCGCCGTGGCAGCTTGCTGTACAGATAGGAGATGACAAAGTTTAACGCCACCGACACCTCCACGTGCATCTTCTCTGCTGTAGTCTCGGTGCAGAAACTGGTAGGTTGGCTTCGTGCTCTGTAGCAACTTTGGCAGATCTTACAGTCTGGTCCAACTAATCAGAAGTTCAGCTGATACTTTTCTATTGCGACGAAATTATGCCCATATGCCTTAGAATATCAAGTTGATTTGCCTTAAAATATCAAGTTGATTTGAAGTCTTGGGATCAGTCGTGCTTTTCTGTAATGGAATCTGAAAATACCAGAAAGAGACATAGTCACAATTTAGGCTAGGTATGAGTAACTCGAAACAGATGTTAAATCAAATTTCTCTTTCCAGTATTCAATCATCCTTACCATACTTGTTCTCCAAAATATACCCTACTTTGGAATTGTACGCTTGACCAGATTTGTCAGGTTTAATAACACGCCAGTTGTCTGAATCACATAATGGTATACACCTCGTGCTGGCCTTCTTCTACCCATACTGTATGGAAAATAGTGGGCTCAAACGACACTTGTCACTGAATTTTTCGTGTCGTTTTACATACAGAATGGATCGTGTCATTTCAGTCACACTCTCGAACCTCCACCGTCAGAATATTAATTCGTCAGCACAAATATCCATGTACCCCCAGCTACTATCAGAGACGAGATGGACTAAATATAATGCAGGCCAAGAGTCAGATCGACCAAGGCGTGTATTACCGTGTCAATTAGAAAGCCTCCAGTCCCTCGCTCTAGTCAAGTGACTGATCAACAATACTTGCAAGAGTCACTTGACCTTGCCCTTGCCGATCCAGGCAATACACATGAACTGGACAAGTGAGACAATAACACGGAATTGCCTCTATACGGTGTGCTGACGATGCAAAACATGACAACCCGCCCTGGGTGTTATAGCTTAAGCATATACCAAGTCGTACTATACAGAAGAACGTTGTTGACACAGTGAACACAGTTGTGCAAATCATCCGCAAACACAGCAAAATTTATCTCCACCAACGCATACAGGTACCTCGCATCTACAAAACGTACATTAGTTGTGTTAGCTGTGTAATCAAGGTTCAATGGCCTACGTAAAACGGGGTTCTCATATTTTTAGGAATTATTTATGGTGTGTCTGAACACACTGAGGCTCTTGCGGTTGTTAAATTGTGCTTCTCTTGATTTTAGATACGAGGGCCGTTAACACCGCCCATGGTGATATTAACTTTGCTGTGTTCAACTCTACTGTACATCATAACACATACCGATAATATCAGCATGCTGGACATATTCAGCGCAATGAACACCCGTTAGCACGAAGTTCGGCGATCGCCTCAGTGTAATTTCCTTAATTAGCTGCTAGTACTATTTATTATTGGAAGCCCCTTCCCTCAGCTGATCGTTTTGACCATTCTGGAAACTCAACGCAGCTTGCTCATTCGGGTACTATTAATTTCGTAATCCTGGTGAAGACTTACACAGCTGATCATATACAGTATACGCTCGCTTTTGCGAAACTGCCGCAACAAGGTGCTGATCAATTCGCGAGCCTCTTTACCCGGAAATGACGCAAGCGGAACAAAGGAGCAGACTGTTTACACGATTCTTTAGGCCGACTTCAAGAGGAATTGTTTACGAAGATGATTTGGCAGAGCACGTACCGCAATAGCAAGAATTCTTGTTTTTTTTTTTTTCTGCAAGACTATTCAGCTGCTACATCAGCAGAAGGTATTCGTCCTTTGCGCCAAGGTGCCTAGATAGTTCTTAATGTTGCTCTCTTGGTGCATGAGACTTGGATTAAGAGATAAGAATGCATGTAAGTGCCACGCCTTGTCAAACATTATTCAAAACTGTTTTTCTTGCAATCGAGAGTAGTACCGTAATTACAGGTACACTGCTGTACACTATAGCATGTAGTCTTCATCAAAATGAAAGCCTTTAATTCGTTAAGTACATGTAATTTCAGCAGCAACAGTATCTTGATTGCTCATGATGGCAGGGCATAACCATTCAAGCATTCACCAGAAGATATACGCACTTCCACTATTCCCATTTCCAACTTGTAAATAACTTTAGTTTCAAATCAGGGCCAACGAACTGCCGTCAGTTCATTGATCATCGGGGAGGGATTTGTTTACAAAAAGCTACAAAAGACATCCCAGTTAAACAGTGTGGTTATCCTAATGTCCCAATTAGTCTGACATTGGTGTCATTGTTTGACGCCAATCAAATCAATAGTAATCCAAAACGCGTGTCAAGTTGGAGTAATGAGAAATTGACCCAGGAACAGCAAAACAATCCGGGCTTTTCCCGGATGATGGTGCACACTCCAGAAATCGAGAAAACATGGAAATCCCCTTTTCTGAATATACTTCGCGTTACGTGAAAAATGGCCTGTCCTGGTGAATATACTGTGTATATACGCGTCATATGAAGGGTTAACTCGGCAAAAATAAGCGGGAATCGAACCCACATATCCGCCACACTTCCTAGGAAATTCCAGGGATAAAGTGTGATGTCGCGCGTTATGCAATTGAACCCGTGCCACCGCTTGGCTGCCATGCAGCCACCATATATGGCAGAAAGGGTGAGTCTAAAGAAATTTAAACCGCCTCTCCTCACAAGGTGGATATTTACGGTCAACGACTCTCCCAACGTACTGTTGTGTCAACTGTAATCGTTAAGTGACTGTGCACTGACCAATCTGACCTGTCGTTGCTATTCATCCGCATTAGCTACAACATGATGCAATAGAATGCATATAAAGAGAGGCTGTGGTGTGACAAAGATGGGCACTGACAAGTTTAGTTAGATACATAGGGCCTATAACCCCCCACCCCCCACCCCCACCCCCATCACTCAACACCCTCTCAAGCACGCGATGCCATCCAATCGCCGTATATACACTGGAAATAGGCGCTGAGGATAAAGCCGCCACCACGATACCTGGTATTCAGTAATCCACGAGGCCGGATTCCGCGTGCTACCTCTCCCATTTCCATGGTAATAAAGCCAGAATCATTCCACTGACGTGTATGACGCAGCAGCTCGAGGCGGCAAGTTTTGCACACTGGATGAGATTCGCGGAATTCAGAGCACGGAAGGCACTCTGCGAGAACGCCAGTGGCTACCCTGCTGCACTGAGCTTACTCAGGAGCTTTCAGTTTGTACTACAGCCATGGATCTCACCGCTTAACAAACAACTTGCTTGGTCAAAGTTCTCTCCTGGCTAGATATAACGTAATAAGATATATGTAACATAGTAGTCAGAAAATAAGATTAAATACTCAGAAATTGACAAGCTGTTACTAGTTGAAGATTAAAAATTCATATCCAATAAAAAGAACACAGGACAATGAAAACACACACTTAGAAGGATCCGTAGTAACACGTTACTTCCTGTTATATCGTCCAGTTCGAAGAAATCCCGTCAGACTGTAAATACCGTTATGATACGCCCCTCAGTCTGAAGTCCAGCGTGATACTTTCTCTGTCAGTCCAACTTCCTATACAACGCCGTATATATGTACGCATATGTATGTTGCATCTTTTCTCGTCTACCTCATTCCATCTCCATCCGTGTCTTCGTTGTATCCCCCTGGAACTGCTGTCATGCAGAGAAAATCACAGCCTTTCCTCCGACCTTTCAGACTGATAATAATAGCCACCATTTACAGGCGATTACTAATTTACTATAAAAGGGAATTATTCCCATATACACCCACAATCCCCCTCCAATCTTCCATCCCACCCAGGCTATATATAGCCTAGCGGTGCCATGTTTGGCTTCCTGTCTCCGCTGTGCGCTGGTGACGCTGACCCTGCCACAGAGACCTCCACCCCCGTCTTCACCCCCTAGTTTTTCCCTGCCTGCTGGGCTATATACGGTAACCGCCCACGCACAACAGGTCTACGCTGTCCCCCGGCGTTGTCCCAATGGGGTTCTATGGTCTATAGCAGCGGCGCAGGACAGTGTCGCCTGTCACACAGCACAGGGTAATCACACTGCGGGGGCTCCATGGCCGAGAATCCTGACTCGTCCATTCGCAGATCTTCTCTCCCCCTCCTCTCCATTCTCGGTCGTCAAACAACACTCACTGCGACTCGAATATGTCACTGCTGGTTCCCCTGACGCTGGCGCTTAAGTTCTGCTGTTTATTACCGCCTACTATAGTACTACTCACCTGACCGTCATCTCATGGCCACTGATGGTGGTTGCTAGTCGGGTCCCAATTATAGTAGCCCTATCCCCCTATTCTCGTGTCCATTGTGTTGGTGCACATTTTCAAGTCCTGCCCACAACGTACAACAATATGGAAAGAGTCTGGGAAGCGAAGGCTACACACCGTCGCATGCGGTCGTCCGTTCATCAGATCGACATATCGATGCATCACATATGATTACGCTCCAATTAAAACTCGACTCGTCGATTCCATGGCCGTGAGCTACGACACAGTGCTCGCTATACTGCATAAGGTCGGGGCGACAATGGCATTTTAATGTCTCTGACCCGCTGACCTGCGACCGGAACCACCAGCAGCTAGCCAGTAGGCTGGCCATTGACAGTATAGAGACGTAACTAGAGATAATGACATTTAACGAGGACCCATCCCTGCTTCTCAACCACAGATATATGGGCAAGTGTGTGTGTGTGTGTGTGTGTGGGGGGGGGGGGGGTCAAATATATACTGGTGTTTAATTTATTAAATGTCACCAGCTATTATTCGCCAGTGAGCCATCATATTTTGTTTGTTTTGTATTTATAAAAACGATTGTGTCGCGCTGGTTTACTGGATCCTATTCTGATTGACCAACTGCTAACGTTGCTTTTTGATTAGTTTCCCTTTTGCATTTCCCTGCCCATTTATAGTTGTAGCGTTGCCATCGCAGTGTTCCTATTGAGTCAAAAAAAACAACAACACACTTTTATTTTTCAAATGTCACATCGAAGCCAGCTTTCTAAGATCATATTCCACGAGACATTTTCTTTGGTAACGATCTGACTTTCTGACCACTATGATCGCCGCGACTATGGTTATATATGCCCCATACATATCCAGTATTTTATAGTGTTCAAAGCCTTGCAGTGGTGTGGCTGTTTACAATGTTGTTTAATGTAGGCATAACACTGGTTAATGCTACATGTATAAACAACATAACTCATACTGAGAGAGAGAGAGAGAGAGATGCGATACAATGTATACCATATGCTGTTAATACAGTGAACCGCCAAATAAGCATTCAGACATATCCGCGCCTCTCTTCACAAGCATCTCACAGCGCTCAGAAAAAACACTTGTGTCAGCAGAGTAAGTGATATTTCTTCAAGCTATGTTTTACTTTGCTACATATGTATGTGTATAGCACAGGTATCTCTGTTTTTCAGGAAGCATATATGTTTCTCAGAACTCGGCCATATGGAAAGAGTGACAGCAGGCTCAACGATACCTGAGGTCCTAAGCCTTCATTTGGTCGATTGTCATACGATTGAAGAGTGATAAATAATACTTACCAATAAGCTGATTGAGTTGGTACCTCTCCTGTAATTTCAGTTTCTCCTATAGAAAAGTATAAAAATGTACACATGAACCCGTAATATCCTTCCAACCCCTACACTAGGAGTACACTGCACATTGCCTATCAGCTGGTATTTATAACAACAGCTGATTGGGTATTCCTCCGCTCGACCTCGTGGGTGCTTATTTTAGGTTTATTTACTTTTAGTAACCAGTCCCGGTGTCCATAAGACTTGAACACGCAAGTATAAGGCAATTTCCACAGGAAATGATTATATTCTGAGCGCAGACAGTGGCCAGTCGGGCAGAGCACGCAGACATATGGTGCCGTATGGCACGGACTCGTTTTCTGTGGCGCACGGACGCGGTTGGCAGCGGTGCTGTGGTTCCACCTTGTTTGCCGTCTGCTTCTCTCTATGCGTGCTGTGACGTCAGAGAGAGCTCAATGCAATCGGTTTTTGCCCAGCAAATCAATTGCAACAAGCGCTTCTCCACACAGCTGGTCCCGGGGTCAATACAGCGGCCGGCTGCTCAAGAAAGAAAACACCGAGAAAAACCGGAAAATAACTGCCGTGGAAAATGACGTTTCATTGTGAATATACACGGTAATCGAAATTTGTACGCCATACATTTGCATAAAGACAGCTGGTTTGGGTTACCACACAAAATAGGAGAATTTTACCTGCTCTTGGGCCGGCATGCAGATATATGGCCCGGATATGGTATGGCGGAATCATGCGGTATCTTGTTTATCCGGCTGTTTCCCATCCTGCAGCCTCAGGGAAGACGTGGGAGGGCAAAACAATATCGATCTTATTGTTTATGTGTTGCGTGCCAATTATATACCTGTCCACAGTACGAACCCCAGTGCCTCCTCTCCCTGAGGTTAGATCGAGGTGATAATACACGCATGGATGTACATATTCTGACGTCTTTGGGACACACAAGTTTCTGCATTATGACCAAAGGGAGGGGAAAGGGAGAAAAAGAATTAAGGAGAAAAAATAAAGAAGGAATACAGAAAAATATCTAAATAGGCCTAATAAGGATAAAAGTAAACAGTTGTGGTAGGGCCTATAGTATATGCAGAGTGGGGCACACTGTGCTGACATGTATTTTCAGACGCCCTGTGTCTAGAATATTCCTTTATGGACAGTGCCTTATCGGGAAATAACGGTAAATCAATTAAATTCATGATCAACTGAACATCTGTAATATTTTGTCATTCCCTTTCACATTTGCAAATTTAATCCCAGAGGAAAGGAGTTAAGAAGCTATATGTAACAGCTAAAACTTCAGGATTAAGAATTTTTCTACTTAAGTTTACACTTTTTTGTTGATAATTAAGACGACAGGGGCTGGAGTTTTCGAAAATACTTAAGTCTACGTTTTGACTTACGTCAGCAATCTGCGCAATGTAATTGGCTAAGAATGTGACTTAAGTCAAAACTTAGACTTAAGTATTTTCAAGAACTCTGGCCCTGTGACAAAAAAAATCTACGCTTCCCAGCGCTTCTCTTGCGTTATATTTTACTGAGTCCTCTGTAGAATAATGCCAGATACTTTTTAACGAATATCACTAAATCACTGCAAGTGTAACATCATTTTTTTGTGAAAGGAAGTACTAACTAGTACTCCCTTTCACGAAAGGGTGTACTAACTAGTACTCCCTTTCACAAAAAAATGATGTTACACTTAAATGTTACACAGAAATAAATACTAGTATTTATTTCTAAATTGCATTACATGTACTATATTACACAGCCCTGTGCGATTATTTGGAGCTTGTTATAAAGCCGTAAACTACGATTTTACCACAAGGCGGTAGAAGTATACTGGGTATACAGTGATGAGAGTTTGGTTGGAGGTTGCTACTGTATCTCTCACTCTTTTCAAAAAGGCCTCACAATGGCCTGCTCCGGTGATTCTGCGCCCACATCAGAGAAAGTACAATTCCACTGCTTGTAAACACTGGCTGTTGTAAGTTATTATAAAACCGCCCGCAGATTTGACTGACCTAGATAGATTATCTGTAAAGAAAGCCAGCCGAAACGGATTTTAGGATTCTAAGCAGCACCTAAAAATACACCAGACACATCTACATTGCTCACCGCAAGCTGAGAGAGAAAAGTGTGTGTCATGAGTGGCCTCAGTATGGATTTGGGCCGACGTTGCTAAACTAGAACTCTATAACAGTTTTGTAGAAGTGCTAATAATGCGCTTGTGACAATTTCTTACACAATCAAAGCCCGAAACATACCCACCCCCACCCATTATAATATTAGTACAAGCGAGATCAGTTGATGACAGCCGCCGTATGTGTTCAGCTTATTGGTGTGAATGTTGTTGAAACCAAGAAACAACAACTGTTAGCGAATATCCTATACTATGTTATCATGCATTCAAGTGGATATGCTTGGGGTGGTGTGTGTGTGTGGGGGGGGGGGGTAGCACAAACAAATAATGCAAATTAAGCTACGCCTTAATGTAGGATTTCAAGAACGAAAATAGCTTTGGGTATATATGAATATACACACGTAAATAAAAGATGACAGTACTAAGTGCACACATACACTGTTGCCTGTGCAGAATTTCAGGCATCATTTTAGTCACGCATGTCACATACACACAAGTTGAGCAACACCCGAAAACATATGCTCATCGATTTACATAGAACGCCCGGGTAGCGTTTGTCGGGTTTAACGAGGTTTTTGCTGTTGCTTAATGCTTTGCCTTTTCAGTAAGAACAACGGCACGCCGTCGAGGAATAAAAAGAGGTCTGTGGGCCTTGAAGATCCGTTTGATAATATCACCGTTAAAATAATGCACAACCTTACACCTTCCTTGAATTTGACCAGGTCACTGAAGGTCAAAGCTAACGACACATTTGGACTCCCTATATATGACTTAGTGTCAGTGTTTAGTACCGGGGTAGTAACATTTGTCTGGACTCTACTCCTTTCTGATGTAGAGAGGTTGGGGCATGACCTCGAACTTGTCACTCAAGCTCAAATGTCAAATATCATTTTGACTCATCTCACACGGTTACCTATTAGTGTTTAAATGTAACATATAACCTAACTCAACTCCTTTACGGGATAGATCCTTCAGAATTTGAGTGAGCTTGACTTTAACTTTTCAAGGTCAAGACCAAATCTAATGGTGCAGTTTGAATCCTATATGTGACTTCTTATTAGTGCATGCGTTATTATTAACAGTAACATATAGCTTTACTCAGCATCTTTGAGAGGTACAAGCTTCCACAATCTGAGGGACCTCTGACTTTTGTGAAGACCGTTAACATCCGGGAGAGGTTTCGAATAATTTGGACATGATTTGTAGCAGTAGTGTTTTGAAATTTTTCGCTCCTATAAGATTCCATGTTAAAGGAAAACGACCCCAAATCTTTAGAATTTTTTATTTAAGTTCTCAAATTCATAACCGCACTTTTATGAGGACCATTGGAATAAATATTCAAGATAGGTTTGAACAAATTCGGAAGCAATTTGTAGGAGGAGTGGCGTTTTAAAATTTTTCACTCACATAGGGTCATATATGGTAATGAGAATGAAAACATGAAAACTGCTTTGAAAATTTCCAAAGGCAAAAAAAAAGCATGGAGATAATTTGCTTTTGACAAAATTCATTAACTTGCATTAATCCACTTGACGGCTCCTGAGAAACGATGTCGACGGAAGCCGACGACATGACATTATCTCTGGTCGGTGACACACTCAAGCAGAGCTAAAAACGGCAAGCCTTAGTTGTTCCTTTTTATATAAATATCGATTTTGTGTCTGGGGTTACGGCGCAGCGTGCTGATCAATGTAAAACAAGGTATGTATTTGCGCGTGCGGCGGCATTAATGAAGATAAGAAAGTAGTTCCGGCTGTGGTCGCGCTAGATGCTGATATCGTACTTATTATCATAGAGTTTTTGATTGAGACGCCAAGTTGCAATGTCTATAAAGCGAAAATACCCTTACAATTCCCCCCCCCCCCACACACACACACACTCACACACACTCCCCAAGTAGAAATTGGTTATATATACAGCCGGGCTGGCAATATCTGAAGCGGGGAAATAGATGGGCTTTGGAAATCGACGTGTATTTATCGGCATCTCTGATCCGGAACTTGAACCGCTTCCCGTAAAGGGAAAAAAATGTTAAAAACAGCAACAATGGAAACTTTAGCCAATTGCTAATTTCACGCACAACAATAGATGGATTCTTTCGAAATCGGCCCGTATCTCTGAAACTGCTGCCCACAGAGTGAACCCGCTTTAGGTCAATTTCGATTCAAACAGAGCACTAAATTTCATAATCGTCTTTATCACAGTAACTGCTCCTTATAAAATGAATTTCAAAACAATTAAAACAAAAGCTGACCCGCATATATCCTAAATTTGCATGCGGATTGTTTCCCTTTGCCACCCTATGGCCGAAACAAGTTGCTAAGTTTGGTAACCGTTTTACTAAAAACATAGGTATAGTCATCTTACTGAAGCCATCACGCGACACAGATTTGTCGGAAATAATTTCTACCACCACCGCAACTACTACTACCACTACTGGTCCGAAATTTTGGCCCAAATGATAAGAGATAGGAGACAAATTTCGGATCGGCTAAAAGGTGAGAGATAGACTTGTGATTGCTATTAGACACCAACAGGAAGTCATATATGGGGAGACCAAGTGCACCATTTGACCTGACTTTGAGTGACAAGGCCACTGAGAGGATTTTGAAGCCTTATATCTCGTACAGGAGACTAGTCATCACTATGTTACCATTAAACTTTAACCGTAAACCAGCTATGGGGAGTCCAATGGAACCGTCACATCTGACCTTGAGTGACATTGAAAGGTCAAATACAAGGCCATTCATA
>JAAUYG010029294.1_pt1 | contig 20151 bp, 18 predicted proteins | sample 7278091 | NCBI WGS metagenome assembly JAAUYG01 (sample SAMN14350201, study PRJNA611818) | marine sediment metagenome | isolation source: surface marine sediment (0.6m) | place: French Polynesia: Moorea | collected 2018-08
ACCCCACTTTTTTATTTAATATTTCAAACTTACACATCATTACCTTTACCAAAAACTTAATTTCAGAAATTTCTTAAATATTTTTAAAAGTGTGTCCAACCTCCTTAAATAGCAGGTTGTACGTCGTTTCTATCTCTGCTGGAAATGAAGATCGATTTTGCGACACTTTTCCCAGGTAGAACAAATAAATAAATGAATAAGTAAATAAATAAGTAAATAAATAAATAAATAAATCTTGACCAACCGGGCTTTTGATGTAGATTTCTTTTTTTCTTTATCTTATTTTTATTATTATCATTGTAATGCTGTATGTACTGTAAACCTATAGCAATACCTATAGTTTTTAACTTTTTATTGCTATAGGTTTTTACACAATTTTGTACAATTTCCAAATACAGGTCGATAACCTTTCCGGCCTACTTATTTTGTCACAACAAATGTGATTGGATAAAATTTCAATAGTTATATGACACGCACAATCTCCCATGGAAAGAACCTAATGCTAAATTGCCAGAACTTATAGTATTATTTCAAAATTGAATCTATTTGTTAATTTAATAAAGCAAATTCTCCAGTTAAGCCACATCTAGTACAGGCATCCCATGCAAACGAGCGTAGAGCGTTTCCTCTCCTCCAATGACGGCTGCCGTTACTTCCATTACAAAAATGGCGCTTAATCGGTTGTTGGTGTAATAGATTCCCGTTTTAGGCTTTAGATGTTTAAGTTTAATGTTTCCCGTTTAAGATTTGTATACCGATGAACAGCTCCAATTGTATGTAACATGTTAAACATGGGAGAAATTCACCAAGCGAGGAATCACGAAATGAAGCTGCAGTGAGGTCGATAGTGGTCACGTGACTGTGCTTATGAAAATGGCGGCTATCGAAATTTTCAACATGGGCCACAAAAACAAGTCACTTCATCAACATCAACACGCGGCTGTGCGCATGTGGTATTTGTTTACATTTTGAATGAACCCCAGATCGTAAAAAACTGTAAAAATGTCGACCAGGGGGAGAAAAGGACGAGGACGGCCTCCAAAAACACCGTCTTTGTCATCAAGACAGAATTTTTACAAGAAAGCGAAGCTTGGCGCTGGTTCGGAGTCAGATTCGCGCTGCAGTACCCCGGCATCTTCTGTCAGTGGGACCCCGGCGTCTGTGTCACTTCGTCCACGAGCCCCTAGGCATAGAGAATCTGCACAGAAGTCACGCAGTTTCATCCAAAAAGTCGTTTATGACGATGACAGCGATGATCTTGGTTTGGAGGGAGAGCACGGGGAGGTGCCGGACTCGGCAGAAAGTGACAGTGACAGTTCAGTCTCTGGGATTGACCACGACCAGTCAGATGAAGAGCTTGATGATTCTGCATCAGTGTGGAGCGAGTCCAGCTTCAGCACTGTTGGAAGCTTCAGAAAGAAATATTCACCAAGGTATTTGCCAAGAAGGTCACCTACCCCAGAGCTGATTGATGAAAAAGACATTCCACCATTGGAGCTTCCAAAGAGTTCACAGGATCTCATCTTACCGAATGAACATGTCATGCAAGCCTTGACCATATACGAGGTGTTACGTCATTTTCGAACAAACGTTAGGTTGTCACCCTTCAGATTTGAAGATTTCTGTGCAGCACTATGTAGCGAAGAGCAGACGAATATATTATGTGAGATACACATTGCTCTCCTCAGAGCACTTTTGCGCGAAGAAGATGCAAATAATACAACGTTTGGGCCTCATGACCTGAAGGACAGCGTAAATATAATCTTGTATTTTGCTGACTCCATGACATGCTATGAAAGCATACGAGCCTATCTGGAGGGAGACAAGTCACTGGAATTCAGGGCAACAATTTCAAGCCTTGAGAAAGGAGATTATTGTTCGCTTCCACTAAAAGACCGGTTACAAGTGTTGCAAACCTTAACAGACCTCTTCTTGTCAACAAGTGTTGTTCGTGAAGAACTGATGACTGAAGGCAACATAAAATATGATGACCATTGTCGATCTTGTCACAAGTATGTATCTTTCAGATTTGAGTATTCTGGTTAACATGGTTAATGTTGATAGGATTATGAATTTAGATATAGTTTACCTACACAAGAATATCACATATACATGATATATACACATAAATGGACAGGTTTGGGCAGGTGGAAAACATTTCAAAATATTTGAATAGCTACATGCTAGTTATAGAATTTCTTGTGATCTCTATACCCCTGCAAATATAATTGACACCAGACTAAGCTTTTTTTCATTTAATAAAACATAATAAAACATGCGATTTTACTTATATATACATGTTACAATTTGGCATATATTGAACATGTTGAAATTCCAGTGTTGTGTGGGCCAATCGTAACCACAATTTGCCAGTCATAGGTCATGCCGTATAAAGAAAGCTGTTGTCCATGCGCATTTTTAACATGTGTTTAAGCCACAGTTTCCCAGTGTTTCTGCCTTTGTGCGGCTTTTTTTCCAGGTTAAACTTTCCGAGGCCAGAATTTTGGCCGTTTTGTGTGTATGTACCTTACTGCCAGTATATTGTGCATATATTATTATGACATGTTTGGTGTTCGTTTCTCGTTTTCTGTTTTTGTTTCACTTTACTGTTTATTATAGCAGTGATATTAAGATTAATGTGCTCAAGTTCTTATTGGATTAAGTACTTACTAGTAACACAGTTGCAACATGTGTTCAACATATTCAAAGACCATTATATCTATTTGTCCGTCTTATTTTGTGTCTAGGTCTCCCCTTCTCAATATTGTATAGGACATGTCATGCATATGTACAATGCATGTATATAGGACGTGTCATGCATATGCCATTATGGTTGTTTTAAGAATTTTAATCTTTGTGATAGGCTTATTATCATGATTATTGCTGAGTGTTGATTTAGTATTGACAGATTGTAAATTTTTGAATGAGATGATTCTTGGAACGGAATACCTCCATACATAGTTTTATTTTAAACCCATTGACCTGCTGAAAGGAAGATTTCTGAAAGATACCCCAAAGAAGAGAAAATGTGCAAAATGAAGAAGAGCTCATGATTGCCAAAGCTTCATGACGAGTGAGAGAGTGATTGGCTAAAGGACACCAGTCGCGCCACATGACCAAGAGTAGTTTGGTGTCTAAATTAAACCAACTGTTCACATCGGAGTTTTGTGGTACAATATACTCCCTATTACAAGTGACATGTGGTGCTTTCATCATCATAGGTTGGGTGATCTCCTGTGCTGTGAAACCTGCTCCGCAGTTTACCACCTGGCCTGTGTGGAGCCAGCAATGGAGGAAGTGCCAGAAGAAGACTGGATGTGCTCTGTCTGCAAGGCACACAAAGTATGTTTGCCTGGAAAAGTAATAGTTGATACTGCTGTATTGCTGGCAGCACTTTGTCATTGCTTTTTTTTTTTCACTTATTAAAATTTTCCTGATCAAGCAGTGATGTTCAAATCACAGTCAACTTGGTAAATGCAGGAGAGTCATATTTCTTTACCCAGATTGTGTGCACTCAAACACTGTTCTCACCATGCTCACTGCTGCAACGGCCTATGGAATGTTGTCTGGATGCATTCAGCAATCCATTGTACTATTAACATGATTAACATGGTCAAAGGCACAAGATTTTACATTACCATGTTTAGAGCTTTCTACGCCATGCACCATATGTTAAGTTTGTGGTGGTTACTCCAGGTGGAAGGAGTTACTGATTGTGCGACAGATGCAGAAAAACTGGGCTCGTTGTGCCGTCAGGATCCCCTTGGCTATGATCGTCATGGCCGCAAGTACTGGTTCCTGTGCAGACGCCTAGTAGTGTAAGTAGTTATGTTAAAACAAATAGTATAAGAATATGATGATTCATGATATGCTGCGATCTTCCACTGCCCCAGAGGTTAGTTATGTTAAAACAAAAAGTATAAGGATATCATGACTCATGATCTGCTGCTATCTTCCACTACCCCAGAGGTACATGGTGAAAAGTATCCTATGTACACTGTAGAAATAGTCCAGATACATACCCAGTATCCCTTATAAATGCATACAATGCATTTATTTACCCTTCAAAGCCCCAATTTTCATCCATTTTGCTTCACATTCCGTGCTATTCAAGATACCATTTCCCCCCACTCTACAATGGGAAATTTGAATTCCATATAAAATTCTTCAAACGTAAAGTTAAAAAAACCCACCAAAATATTTCATCTAGGACCAGCACATGGAATTTGCAGGAAAAGTTTAATTGGAATAACCAGCAACAGTGGCAGAAGTGGCATTGTCATTTTCTGAAAATCTGTAAAATGACCTTGTATGGCAAAAGTACCATTCTATCGCATATATACAGCACACATGTAAAGCTTCAGGTATTTTGGGGTTTCAGTGAAGCGGAGAAGGATGTCTGGTATTACAGCACACCTGGAAAGCTCAATCATCTCATGCAGCTGTTGGATCCGGTAAGATGGGAGACACGACTGGTACGCTCTTTGACCGATGTGCACGATGAAGTGCAACGACAAATGAAAGTAACCGAAAACCTCACGCAGGATGTATGTGGGAACAGGAAGACAAGTCTGGAGATAGAAGTTGGTATGTCCCCCCTACTAGGCATAAACGGAAAATTATATCTGGATAGCCCAGGGAAAGATTTCTTTTTGGGTACATATTCATTATGTGTTCATGACATCTACCTGTTGTTTTTATTATAATAGCTAGTTGTCAACCTTTAGAGAAATGCAAGTTGTGGTGATAGACCTTGTAACAAAAGAAAGCAAATGCTACATCTACCTTTACACTGCAAGCCAGGATAGCTGTGCTTCACAGATAATTTATGAGGAATTGTTTACTATCCATTAAAAAAAAAATGCACATAATTTTAAGAGTTCTTTTCGGTCAGGCACAATAAGAGATAACATACTCTGATCAGTATACCATGTATACCGGAATTGGTGATGTTTGGATTGAGGCGATGCATGTTCCATGTTGTTAATTTCAGCTGCTGTTGAAAAAGACCTCGAAGAACTGGAAGAGAAAAAGGCAAAGGAAGCAGAGGAGAAGAAAGCAAAAGAAGAAGCTGAAAGAGCTGAATTGGAAGAGAAACTGGCAAGGGAAGAAATGGCTCTTGAAGCGTGTGAAGATGTTATGAAGGAAGAAACTGTTGTGAAGGAGGAAGAATTGGATTCAATGGAAGTGGTAAGTGAAAATATTCCAACAGTGATGCTGGGCTGTAGAGTATTGTTTGGGGAAGTTTTTTTACTTAGCAACTTGCTATGATGTACTACGGTCTCAGCCAGCTTATGTTCGATAGTCAAATTTTGTGTAGAAGTTACCATAGTTACCCTGGTTACCTTACTACATCTTTCTCTCAATTGGGACTGTTAAAAGGTGTATTCAGTGTTGTAAATCTGCTACATTTGGTTTATTCAGCACAGTGAGGAAACCGTGGTAACCACTGAGTCCAGCGCTACCACAGAGACCTCTGCCGTGAAGACGGAGGCCACAGCTAGTGACAGTCAAGAGGCCACTGTCACGTCAGTCAGTCGTACCACTGTCACCACCACTACCACCACCACAACTGTGACGGAGACCATGGTAACAGAGAAAGTGACTGAGAGTAGTGAGGACAAGGAGGGCATGGAGACGGGTGACAGTCAGAGCAGCCTCCCCCCAGCCAGCAATTCACAGGGCAGCGTATCATCAGGCAGCAGCTCCTTGCTGTCTGGAAAGACTGTCATGCTGGTCAGTCAGGATGGCACCAAGACGCTGATGAGGATTGGTCCCAGTCTGGGGAAGGAGGATAAGGACAGTGCCGCTGGCAGTGTGACCAAGACAGAAGAAAGCTGCACCAGCAGTAAGACATTATTCTACAGTCTGAGTCATTCCTCAACCTGCCTGTATCTATAATATCGAATCTTAGTCTTATATCTCTAATAAATGATTTCCAATAGCAGGTAAATGGGCAAAGTTACTCGGAGAAATGCCTTAAGATAGGTATTAGCCTAGATTTAGAGCTAGGTAAATTTAGAATTTGTTTGTAATAGCAACTATTGCTTTTTAGATCATGATAGTCATGTGGACAGGCCAACCCGGCGGCGGTGGGCAACCTGTGGGCATGTTGATGTTTGACCTAAATGCTAGCATTGACCACTGTGCCCAGCACCACATTGGGGTATTGAGCGTGACAGCCGATACACCACTACTAGGATAATGGATTCAGTTCCCCTGACTCTCATCAGATTTGTTATATTACAAATATGATGATTAATGGAGCTTGTATAAGTTTTATCGTATCCTTTTCCAGCATTGTCTGAAGGTCGTAAAATTGTTACCCGGTCAAAGACCGGTTCACTGACACCACGCCAGTTCACAGATTCTGTTACGTCTACCACGAGTTCGCTGAAGAGCAGTTTGTCCAAGTCAGAGGAGACCTTGCTGGTTATCAACAAAGACGGGGAGGTAACGAGGGTCACACGCAGCCAGGTCCTGGCCAGCTCTACTGGGCTCGGCCTAGCCCAGCATTCAGTGTACTTCAAATTAGGTAAGATAGGTTATTAGACCATTTACGTCGTCTGAGTGACGTCACATTCAGACCATGATTGGGTTTCTTTTTTGTGTAGAGGGGACTCGGGAGGGGAATCAGGAGATGGCATAAGAAATCAGTGACTTTGTTATGGAGAATTATAGTACTTAGTTGACTACATACGCGTGTTGTACCAGTACATGTAACATGTGATGTAAGAAAACAGTGAAAGCAAATTTATACATTTTACTACTAAGTTTTCCAATGTTGTCAATTACTGTACATACAGCTAATATGGTCTGTTACCATGTTTACTAATGTCCTATGCAGTGTAGTTGTGCTACCAGGTGTCCTGTTACCATGGTTACAGTGACTTCCATTAGTTTGTTTCCTTGGTTACTCTGTGCTGTCTGCTGCGTTACCATGGTTTACAGTGTGTTACTATGTGCTGTGTTACAACTTACCAGGTATGGAATCTAACTACAAGCAGTACCAGAATCAGTACAGCGGTAATGCCCTCAGTCTCAACAAACACCAACACAATGAGGAGAGGGACAAGAAACGATTTCTCTCTCACAAGTTCAGCCTCACGCCACTCAGCGAGTTCAAATGGAATGGCTCAAACTACGGCAGTAGAGGTATTGTTCTGGCCACTTTGCGCTCGAGTATTGCTCAGCTGGAGAGCAACGTTCCCACTCCATTCCTGCATCCTAACTGGGCATTGCATCGCCAGAACTGGGTCAAAGCCGTCCACATGTGTAACAAACCCGGTGACTTTGCTCTGGCCCTTACCATCCTGGAAGCTTGTCTCAAACCAGTTGTCTTTAATCCCGTCTGGCATGATGGTCTCGGTAAGTGGGAACAGGGAGCTTGGAATTGCTGGATATTGTTCACAGTGCTGCATAGTTTGTACTTCACATTGTCAGTATAGTTGGGTGAAGCATAACTTATGTATCTTTCGTGGAATTGATTATGACACAGTGTTTTGCTTGACTAAAAGTACTAGTACCGGTAGATGGGAGAGGACAGAAGGGGAGGGGGGGGTGCTTTGGCTGTATTACAGTTTGAGCGCAGTGTAAATCTATTGCAGCTGGAGCTTAAAGTTTGTCTAGCTGAGCAACATCTTTAAATTTAACAGTGGTCCAGCACAGGTTAAGATGAGTCATAACAGATGATGCATGCTCTAGTATTTCCTAATTCTCTGTCTTTTTCAGGACACATCCACTTCAGCAAAACTACTTTAGTAGAAAGGGAGGAACAAAAGAAGAGAGAAAAGAAAGACAGGAGAAAAGAGAAGGAAGAAGAAGATGATATCATCCAGAAAGTCTGGATCAAGTATACACTTGGTCTCAAGCACCAAGTAAGTATTATATTAGCTGGTGCGGCTGACTTGGCTCTGTAAAGAAAGTAGTAAAATTCTGTGCAATGGTTCTTAAATAATGTACCAAACAACATGCGCCACACTCACACTGTTGTAAGGAATAGTTGTGATATTCGGTTGGACTACTAGGGAATAAAACAATCAAAGGACAATACATGTACAATATAGTTTGGCAATTGAGCCTGAATATGTTTTCTAATGTCGAGAACTTTTTTCAGCAGACTGTTTGTTGACTGTGGTGTTTACCTGTTGTAGGTATGGAAACAGAAGGGAGAGGAGTACCGAGTGGCTGGCCCGGGCTGTGGTTGGCAGTGGCTCAGTAGCACACGCAACTATCGTTACGTTCCACAGGATACTGTCGGCCTGCGTCTGGTCGCGGGCAAACTGCGGGCTCGACAACGCAGAAAAAACGAAGGGGTGGAGCAGGGTGAGACCTCAGAGGACAATGCAGAGAAGCAAGAGGGTGATGTTACCATGGAGATGCAGTCGGAGGGTGAGGGTAGCAGTGAGTCCGGGCCAGACCCGCACCTACCTCTGTCTGAACAGAAAGCTGATATCAACATATCCGAGGCGCTGTTGAAAAGAACTTACTATGTGAAGACGACTAAGCCATACTCTCGTCTGGACCAGTTGCTGGAACGCCGCATGAAGCAGCATGCCACAGAGGAGCGCAACAAAGCCATCTTTCAACAAGTCATTCTAAAATATCGCCAGGAACAGGAAGCTAGGAAGAAACAGGCTGAGGTCCAGGACAAAGAGGAGTCCGGTCAGGCTGATCCAGAGGGTTCCGGGCACTCAGATCCTGACAAAGGGCAGTCTATAGACCTGAATGGTCTTGGCTTAGCGGATGTGGAGAAGGCGGAGGAGGAGGAACCTCAGTATGTCTGTTACTCCGCGCTGTGTCGATCCACCACAGATTCCGAATCCACACACAATCACTGTTACTCTGTCAGCTGCAGATATCACACGGCCGGACGCTCACGAAAATCCAGCGTTAGTGAGGGAGACGATGTCGTGGGTCTGCCGAACGGGGAGGTTGACGTGGAGACTGGGGAGGTAGTGAAGTCTGGTGGCAAAGAAGAGGGAGAACAAGATGATGACGTCGATGTGGAGGGTGATGTCACCTCACCAAGAAAACCGTTGACTGAGGACAGCGAGGCACAGAGTAACGGGCTGGAGGTCGAAGAGGAGAAGGAAGATCTGAGGTCAGTACTACTGAAAGGCAGCAGCAAAGCTGAGAAACCAGCGGTGGAGACAGAGAAAGCAGCTGCAACGAAGGATTCTTCAGATGGTGGGAAGGCTCTGTCGCTCCTGCCTGGGGCTCTGTCTATACAGGCCTTGGCACAGGGGGGGAAAATACAACTCACCGAGAAACTGGTCGCCGATTTAGAGACCCGACTGGCCTGCATAGGCAAGACTCAGCATCAGGTCAAGCTGGCTAGGCAGACACGCGGTCCCAAGGCGCGCAGCAAGACCTTCCTTCGCAAGGGCAGTCTGCCACCAGGTCATAAGTTCTGTACGAAGAGCAACAAGAAACGCAGTCTGTTTGTGCTGGAGAAAAATGAGTTGAGAAAGCTTGCACGACGTGAAGGCAAGAAGGAGAGTCGAGCTTTCCATTACAACTGTAAGATGCTTAATGTTGGTTGGCCATACCCATGTCCTCGACCCTACTTCAAGACGGCATGGCGCTACCGCACACAGACCTTAAACTCTCTCTCGGCTGCAGCTCTGCAGCTGCGTGTGTTGTGGGCATGTGTTCGCTGGGATGACCTCGGCAGCAAACCACCAGCAGGTGGAACAAATACGATTACCACGGAAACAGATATCAGAACAACAGAACTGTTAAAGAGGCGAGATATTGGACCATATGGACTTCAGTCAGAATTCCTGGTTCGAAAAATCATAGTTCCTATTGGAGTTCCCCAGCCATCCCGAGGTGAGGTTTGAGAAATATAGAATTTAAGTTGTATATGTATACATGTACAGACACACTGTTGGCATCGATACATCTTGTTCATAGAGCATAGCTGTACCTGCATTTACATGTAATATTAGATACTGTGCAATTATTGGTCACCTGTTTTATTTGCTTGAGGACAGTCACAGTTTCGTAGCAGTGTTAGACATTATTTTGTGCCAGAATGTATCAGGAGACCTTTGAATAGTTGGCAACTGTTTTAGGACAGTCGCATCATATGCATCTCTACCTTAGAAAGTTAATATGCACGCATTAATGTACACACCCAGATCTGTGTTACCCAGTGGTTGCCGTATCATTGTCTTGTTTATTGTATTGCAGAGGAGTACACCCCCCAGCGCAGTGGGCTAAGGAAGCGTCGGCGACCAGAATCCCCCAAGTTAAAGGAGCCAAGCGTCAATGAGACCTGGATACGGGAAGAGAACCTCGAACTGTGGGAGATTAAGCTCTTTGGGGAAAAGTAAGAGAAGATGTTTCCCCTTTATGCTATACTGTGAAACTCTCTTTGAGAGTTGTCAACCTTGCCATGCCATTAACTTGTATAGTTGTTGTATCTCGTATTAATTATGTTGACCATGTTATGTATTCTAGAAGTTTTTGAGTTTGAAGTTATGTATTTTGATTCTGAAGTTTGTAGCCTATCAGAATCAAGTGATATATCTTTCATTGCGTGATTTTAGTCTTTACCAGGATTGATGCTTAAATATAACCAAGGAAGTATTGTATAAAACCCAGTGGATTCAACATGGTGCTAGATGTACTGCATGCAGCTAAAGTGCATATAGTTTTATCGACTCACTGTGTCCTCAGAGTGGAGAAGCAGCGTACAGTTCTACAGGAAAAACTCAAGGAACAGCAGAAACAGGTACAGAAGTCAGGCGACGCTTCCACAGCAACCTCCAGTAGTGCCACCCAGGTCGTCATATCGGGCTCCGGGCTAAACGCTGTGCAGCTGAAAGCTCAGCTGGAAGAACAGCTGCGGAAACAGCGTGCAGCAATGCAGCAGAAACGACTGCAGGATCAGCAGAAAGGCTCCGGAGACAGCACTGGTCAGGGAGACGCAGCAGGGAGCGGGATACTGCAGCAGAAATTGCTCATCTCCAAAACCAATGTGAGGGAGCCTGCTCTGTGGTTGGAAATGCTGTCCTGTAACCAGAATAATACAGTGAAACCTCAATTAATACGACTAACTGAGAATGAATACCACTGCAGAATTAATTCCACTTCCCAGTAGTACCAAAACTGCATTTCCATTGTTTAGTAGTCTCCAAAGCCGAGCTCACAATTAAGACCAGATTGTAGCAGTTCCGTGGGAGGTGTTAATAGTCAGATATTTTTAATACTGTATGGGTGCTGGATTGTCCAGGAACTGTGAGATTCTAGATTTAGCATCGCATTCTTTACAATGGACCACCAGGAGTTTGATGGGGAAGTCCTGTATATTTGGATATGCAAGCCTATTGTGTATTGTGTGACGTTTAATACTTGTCACTCGGCATGACTGTCTATCTCGCTGTATGACTCGCTGTATGGTTCTGTTTCCAGCCTCAGACCCCAATCCGTGTCATCAGCAGTTCGCTGACGGGCGCGGCGGGCTCCGTGATGAAGGTCACTCCAATAAAACCTGGTACGGTCCTCAGCTCTCCGGGGTCGGGGAAAACCCCACTACAGCCCAAGACTGTACTCACATGTAAGACAGTAGTCTCTGTTTTAAAACCACCCATGAGACTGAGAAAATGTCTTACATTACAAGTGGTTTTACATAATGGAAGCCATGTGTGACTAACAGAATGGCAGATTGGGACCAAATTAAGTGGTCTTATAATAAAGGGTGGGTTATAAAAAAGGGAGTTTTAATAGAGGGACCACAGTATTCTTTAACAGAGGGAAGGGAAGGGTGAAATTTTCTCAGAGGCGCATAGATATAATATATCTGATTTGCTGTGATCGGTTTATACTCATAAGTGGTGTCCATTTGTATGGATGTTTATAACCCAAATATTCTGAGACTGAAATGAGCATATTGGATCTCATTTTCAGTGCACTTTGTAAATAGTTGCTTCCATTCTTCACATTGCTATAGGTGAATGGTTCGTCCCACTTTGTTACTTTCAGCTTTAGTAGGGAACAAAGTTATCCAGTCTAATACTATACAGTTACGGCCAAAGACAGAGGCTACAGCCGCGGGAACTACTGCTACCACACTGAAGAACATCGCTCCCAACCCTGGTAAAGTCCCATGATGGTCATTTCAGAACATGTAGAACTGAAATCTACATCATAAATTATGAGAATGCACCATACACTGAACATTAACTACAATTTGTACATAAAAACATTAATTGAAAGTGTTCAGAAATGAATATTCGGTTAGAGTATATAAAGTGAAATAAAGGATGGAATTGTGCAAGTTGCAAGAATTCGTTAGTAAATAGAGTGAGTTGGTGATGGTTGCTATGACAACTGCATTGTAACCATGATAACCATATATTCCAGGAACACCGATCCAGGTGAAATCGTCCAACACCGGCAGTCTTGGTACATCTGGCACGGTACAGAACCTTAGGATCATCCAGGGGCCAGGGGGTACACTACAGGTCCATGGTCTGCTGCCAGGTATGTGTTACCCCAGTGGAGAAGTAATATTACAGTTAAGTAGAAGTATAACCTGTTCAGTAATATGTCATCAAAACGAAAGCTGATCAGTTATCTATGCCATCTAACAGTACGACTAGTTGTTTGCCAGGATGGCCTTACTGCTGTAAAGTTTATGACAAGCAGCATTGTTGTTAGATGTTCATGATGTCAGACTGCACATCTGGCAGTTTTTGTATAATATAGGATACTGCGGATACTATTATGTTGGGTGACCAGTGTGTGTTGGTTTTATCCCCACCAGGCCAGCAGTTGATCCGTCTACCCGATGGTCGACTACAGCTCATCACAAGTTCTACTGCCAGCACCACTCAGAGCCAGAAACAACCAGCTGCGGCGGTGGCAACGGCGATGAAACACGCCAGCAAGCTGGTGATAGCCAGCCCTACCGCAATCTCCCAGGCGACAGCTGCTTCTGGCGACGCTAACACGACACCACCGATCATAATGAAGACCACTACAGGTGGTGCCCCCACCCAGCTGGTATCAGCTAAGGCTGTGGAGGGGGCGGGGGGTCAGCGTGTCCTGATAGCCCAGCCCAGCACTACCCCCATACTCCAACCCAAACCAATCCAGACTGTACAGATTGGGGGTCAGACCCTGCAGATCCGGCCCCAGGTCCTCCCCCAGTCCTCGGTGACAGTGATGAGTGCTGGTGGAGCGGTACAGAAGCTGGCGGTGGCAGGCAGTACAGTGACAACCAACACATCGACCCTCCTTACCTCCCTGCCAAGCGGTACTGTGGTCTGTCCTCCAGATGCTTCCCCGCCACGTGTCAAACCTGTCACCCCGGTCTTGCAGCAATTTCAGCAGCAACTCCAGCAGCAGCAGCAGCAAGCTAAGCCGACCAGCGCAGGGGCAGGGGTGATATCACCCACCCAGCAGGCTCCCATACTATCTGCCCTGGCTGCCGCCAAACCTGCTCTAGCTAACATTAGACAGCCCACGTTGGTCAGGACTCCGTCCGGTGCTCAGTTTGTCATACGACCCAAAATAGTACAGCAGGTGGCGGCTACCAGTACACAGCCAGCCATTGTCACTACTGCAGCTAGTGCTGCTACCCCGGCTACCAGCGTCACCATGACAACAGTTACCTCCCCACAGGCCACCTCGACGTCAGCGGACGGCAAATACACCGTGACGCCTCAGGTTGTACAGCAAGGTAGGTGCTATTCATGATACGCAGGACGCACAGTGACAGATGTGACACACAGTGCAGACGATTCACAATAAGGTAGGTACTATAAATAAACAGCAAGGTATGGTAAAAGATGTGACGGTACTAATGACACGCAGCAAGGTAAGTGACAAGTGTGACAGTACTGTTGACACCCAGCAAGGTAGGTGACAAGTGTGACACACTAGTGGTGACACACAGCTAGGTAGGTGGCAGATATGACACAGGGAATACAGGTCTGGAGTAGCAGTGGTAAGTCTTCCTGGTTAGTAGACTGGATTAGGTAAGGTAAACGGATGAACTGTGTTTACTGTGATACCATTATAATCCTTATATACTGTGAGGAGTGCACTGAAGTCTTGTGTTCATCCAAATTTATAGCCATTTCCTGGTGCAATATCATATATACTAGTAGCCTACTACTAGTGCCGTATTCTAGTGCTATGTCTTAGTGCTATGGATTTGGGGCACAGATTCACTGTAAATACTGTCTGGTTATGTTAAGCATAGTTTGGACTGCCATGGTGAAACTGTTCTACCTCACGTTTGTGAATTTGCGAGGTTATTTTGTTCGGGAAAGTTGTTGCACTGGTGTCTATGTTCCAGTGGTGAAGCAGGCCATGATGCAGACGCAGGACCCAGAGATTCAGGCCAAACTGCTGGCCATGCAGAAGCAGATGAAGGGAGACCCGGCTGTCGTCACGGATTCCGGCACGCTATACAGCCGGGTCGCTGACACTGGGCTGGGAACTACGACAGACGCGCCACTCCCACGCAAACCAAAACTCGCCACACACACCACCGCCACTGCTGCCCATGGGGCAGCAGCTACGGAGGCCAACAGAAGGTAAATACAGGTTCTGTGCTGCTGATACATGTACCAATACAGTGGTCCCTTTGTAAGAGTCCACTGTCTCTGATATGCTCATAAATCTTTGCTGCTGCTACTACTACTGTGAATGCATTTACTTCTCCCACCAAAGACCACTTCTAACATGGCCACTCTCTCTTCTTGACAAACCATGTGGCCATCTCAGATAATGACTACTGCACGCTTATGTAGATGGTAGACATTTGCCTACAAAGTATGGTAAAAGCTGAGTATTTTGTCTCCAGTGTAAACTATTAGACTGTATATTGAGTGATGAATTCTATGACTCGTTCTTGCCAAAATTGCTTCAAACCAGTATCCATTTCAGTAACTAGACAAAACCAGTCCCGGATAAAGCAGGTAATGTTTCAGAGATTTGGAGGCCCCTAAATATCAGGTTGATATGACTAAATATCGTAATGGCTGTGTTCAGTGATTAACTGTGATGTTCTCTCTTTCTGTCTCCCATCTCTAGGATGTCAACGTGTTCACAGGTAATGAAAACTATGTTAGACAAAATTGAGTGGGGCAACAGAAGGCAAGTATCTGATGAGGAAAAACATCATAGGTTCCGCTCCGCCAGGCTTATGGGCCTTCTGTTAAAGAAGAAGGACGCACTGCATCGGGAGATGCTGCGTAAAAGGTCCAACCTGGAGAGAAGCCTGCAAGTTCAGATCAAGGTAATGTCCAGAGATCAAGGTAACGTCCGGATGTGTGGACGATCCCCAACCCCATCTTCTGTTTTGTTGCAAGGATGTTCTGGAATGAAAGGAAGCATTTTGTTCTCTTCACCGTTCTGGTCTGTTTTGTTGTCTTCAGTTCAGCTCGTTCTCCTGCTCATTTCTTCTTGCTGTATCTGTGAGAGAGAAGTTTGATTTTGTAGTAGTTAGATAAGTGTTCTGCTCTGATAAGTCGACATTACTCTTTACTTCCACTTAATACATGCAACAACAAATTGCTGTAGCTGGGTGGCTCATAAAGAAAATTTCCAGGCCATGTTTATTATACAGGACAATTTGTGTGCTGTAAAGATTTCACTTAGCAGCACAACTAAGGTATTGTGAATTAGTTTTCCACAGCTAAGTGACTGTTTTGTCATAAGGTGCTATGTCAAGTCTTGTAAAGGACCTCAGAATAAAATCGCTAGTCACAGAAGAAAATATCACAACTTTGAAAAAATGCGAAAATGTACAGTAAACATGCCTGCAAGTGCTGAGGCAGTGATACTCTCCTGTCAGTGAATTCTACTTTGAGATGCTGTTTCTCACGTATGTATAGCCATGAAACCTTCCCGTTGTATTACCAGATGGAGGTGATGGAGACTGTACGTACCACAGATCCAAGGAACGGTACCAAACGCAGCTTCACTGAAGAGATTGAGGAGGACGTGGATGTGGAAGAGGCCAGGCCCAAAAAGAAGAAACAGAAGCTTATTTCAACTGGGATCCCGAAATCCGTGACAGTATCCCAGAACCATCTGTATTGTGTGTGCAAGATGCCGTACGACCACACTAAGTAAGTGGGATAATCATGATAATTTATCAGAACGGTTATAGCTGAGAGCTGCCTTTCTGTGCTAGAATAAACCTGACACTCTGAGTGGCTAAATTCGGCTTTTTTTGCCGAGGTGCTAAAATATAAAACACATTTTGGCCACAGGGAATAGTTTCTGTTGATGTACTTGGTCCATACTGGTTCTATATTGGCTGTTTCTTTTGGTTAGCGGTATGTTATGTAGCACACATAAAAAAAAGTGTGCAAACTGTGGTGCTATCTCATGTTTCTATGGTAATCCGCCAGGTTCTACATTGGCTGCGATCTCTGCTCTAACTGGTTCCATGGGGAATGTGTGGGAATTGATCAGGCCAGGGCCAAGATCATTGACTCGTATGTGTGTGACGACTGTCGCGGACAACAGGAAACTACCTCTGAGGAGCTGTACTGTGTCTGCAAGACACCATATGATGAAAGCAAGTAAGTGGGACAACTTCCGTATCATTCAGTTACAGTGGAGAAGATAATAGAGGGGGAGCACTGTACAGGAGCTCCACCTTAATCAACCATCACCAAAGCATTGAGAGTTAGTTGTTGCCCTTGGCCAGTATTTAGAAACTACATGTATAGCAAAACTACACTTTAGAACCTCCCGGGAAATATGACCAAGACCAGAATTAAGACCACTTATCAATTGGTCAAAGGCAAATACTATTGCATTGCAGACTTAGACCAATCTAGAATTAAGACCACTTTGGCCATGACAACACGTGAGTTAAGACCCTGTTTGCCATGTCCACTGGTGGTTTTACTTTAGCTTGTACTATCTGCACTGATATATTACTTATGACGTAATCTCCCTACGTTCTTTACAATATAAGGATTTGTCAGAGTCCTAAAAAATCTAGGATTAAATTAATTCAGTATGTCTTCTATTGTTACAGGTACCTTGCTACAAATGTCTGAGTTCATGCTGGTACTATCTCTGTACTGACCCGTATGCATGCTCTTGTGTCAGGTTTTACATTGGCTGTGACCGCTGTCAAGATTGGTTCCACGGCACATGTGTCGGGGTGAGCAAGTCCGAAGCTGACCGGATGGACACTTACATCTGCCCGAGCTGCAGGAAGGCAGGTGGAGACCGAGATGAAATCGCCAACTCGAAAATTCTCACTGCTGTCCATCTGCATGATCTCAAACAACTGCTCAAGAGTCTGCAGGTCAGATGGGAGGGGATGGCGGCCTTTGGGGGGGGGGGGGGGGTGGGGGGATTAGATTCCTGAACGTGGACAATATGAGAAACTGAAGCAGAAGTTAATGTAAAATACATTGCAAGAGAAAATTCAAACAAGTATGATACTTTTTGAGCTTTTTATATGGTTTCTAGATCCTTTTCGCAGTGGTTGGGTCATCCAGCCATGCTATGGGGGTGGGGGGTGGAGGGGGAGTCTTACATGATTGTCTGAAATGAAATGTGCCTTGAAAATCTTTAAGTTTGGATTGCCTAGTTTCTATGTCCTGTTTACATGTTTGTACAACCCATTACCATCCTACCCGATAGACACCAGGTTTGTCATATCATGATGTAATTGTAAATCAACAAAGTAATCACTGTAATGTCCAGTTCAGTTTCTAACTTGTATTTCCGTGTTGTTTGTTAATTGCAGTCGCACAAGATGAGTTGGCCTTTCCGAGAACCTGTGGACCCAGACGATGTCCCTGACTACTACACCATCATTAGTCATCCTATGGGTAAGTGTGTGGGGTGTAAACCGCATTGTTTATATGCCACCTACAGATGAAAAATAGGGGACAGAACATGGTGGCTGGGGCAAGTGTGTGTATTTGTATTGCTGTAACAAGTACGTATTCTATCTTTTAGTTCGAACCAGTCCCATGTTTTATTTTAGTGCCATTCCCCCACTTTCTGAATTTTTGCTGCAGAATCAGTGTTTATACTTCTGTTATAATTCCCCAAAATTACTGTGCAACCGTCAACCATTATCGGGTTTTATCACTCCAGATCTTAACACGGTTGAAGAGAAATTGAAAACGGGCCAGTACCGTCGCCTGGGAGACTTTGTGAAAGATGTCATGAAGATCTTTGACAACTGTCGTTACTACAACCCTAGCGATTCCTCCTTCTACCAGTGTGCAGAAGTCTTAGAAACATTCTTTGTTCAAAAGTTAAAAGTATTTAAGGAGAAGAAACTCTAGTCCTTGTTCTTCTTGGTTGTAAGCAATCATGTAACAACAACTCCTGCCTTGGAACTTGGTTCAAATCAGTCCTTACTAATTAACTTTAATTAAAAAGTCACATACTTTGATCCCAATCAGGGAATGGATATAATAACAATAACTCATGTAACTTTTTTACTCAGCCAGTTGAGAAGTTCTAGGTATTTGTATTATTGGGTTCAGCGTTATGACTTGACACACAAGTTTATGTTGGTGGTTTGTGTGAAACTCAATTTTCAGGGTAATAAATTAAAACAATATGACAGTTGGTATAGCTGTGGTATTTGCTATTGTTCAACCTAGAGTAGTATCCTGCTGTTCTTACCATTTCTGTATTTTTCAAAAATGACAATTTCTGAGATTGAATCTGAGCATTTCAGATCAAGAAATTCCATGCACCTTATTGAAACACTATGCACTAAATGGAAACATCGAAGTTCCACTGATAGTTAAAGAGACAAATGTAGAATTCTGTAAGATATGTTTGTGAAGTATTAGTCTCAAATGTATTGTGGGTTTGTTTTCTGTTTGAAAACGGATCTATTAAGAGCAATACTCACTGGCATAAACCTTTTACAGTGTGTCGAATATGAAGGCAAATAAAAGACGAAGCAGTATTAAAATGTCCAAAGTTAGTGTGTACTGCACAGCCACCAAATACCTGAAATGCTATGTCTAGAAATACTAAAACAACTGGTATCCCTGGAACATTTTAGGCGAAAGGTGCTTTATGGAGCTCGATATTGTTCCTGGTCATTAGGTATTGGCAGCTGAGGGATGGCGAATGTGGATTGCTTCTATTGGAACAGATATATTCTGTCACAGTGCTAAACATCCATAGGTGTCCTTTCCTGTAGATAATATTGCGTTATAGTAGCAGTATCTGTCCGATGTGGTAAGGGTTTGGTTGCAGCCTTATTTAAATATCTAGGTGTGCGTAATATACTGCTGTTTAGAACAGTGTTTCCTGTAAATTCTGTATTTATATATATATATATATGTATAGTGATAACATTGTCTGACGAGCTTGGTGTCAGGTTGATAAGTTACTGCACAGAATGACGGGAACACCAGTTTTCACCCAAATTTCTCCAGATACGACCTTCCGTCAAACTCTCTTTGCTAATCTTCATCAGGTGTCATCCATCCATAGCCATTATTCATTGTATTGTATTTCAATACCAGCATCCTTCATCTAGTTATGCATATGTTCATTATTGGAGTCGTTATAACTTTCATGTTTTCACACAGCGGATGGATGCATCCATTGCATGTTGATAGATTCAGTCCATCAAGAGAGGGTTCAGCTGAGGGTAGGTTATGTTCATAAAGTTATCAGCGGAAGGGATATGTATCATATTTCATGCCATGTACTTCAACCGAGGCATCATAAGTCTTTAATGATAGGCTGTAAATAAAGTGACTCTGAAACAAAGAATAGCCTTTTCGATCTTTATCGATCTCTTTGGTATCGGTGAATGATCAAGGTTTTGTAGCAAATGTGAAGACCAAGGAAAGAATCCAGTCTCTTGATACAGTGATCTGCCTGGGAAATGTTAAATTAGCCAGTGCTACCTGGAACACCTTTGAGCCACCAGACTAAGGTAAAAACAGATCCGTCTTTTATACACCGAAGTTGACAAAACTGGTACACACTGCAATACATTTCTCCGGCTAAGGGTTTGCATCCACTACTTGGCATTGTATACAGAAATAAAATATTGAAGATACATTATTTAGGTCACAGCTATGGCCTGGCAGTGTATTGGTATAGGTATGGTGGGGGGGGGGGGGGGGGGGGGGGGGGGGGGGGGGGGGGGGGGGGGGGGGGGGGGGGGGG
>JAAUYG010012956.1_pt1 | contig 20141 bp, 9 predicted proteins | sample 7278091 | NCBI WGS metagenome assembly JAAUYG01 (sample SAMN14350201, study PRJNA611818) | marine sediment metagenome | isolation source: surface marine sediment (0.6m) | place: French Polynesia: Moorea | collected 2018-08
CCCATAGGGTCCCATGTTAACGAAAACGAAAAAAATTCCTAAAAAATCAAAAAAAATTTTTTTTGCAAAAATGAAAAAAACGTCTGGGCATATGGCCCAGGAGAAGCCACACCTGAAATTTGAAAGCAATCCATGCAGTAACTTCAGAGATAATCGATGCCACGGACGGACGACGTACGACATACGACGGACGAATTTTGATTTCATGAGCTCTGCTGACATAGTCAAGCAGAGCTAAAAATTATTAAGTGCAGCTTGTGTAGCCATTAAGTACGCAGCAAGTCGGACATAGGAATGATGCGGAATCTTTGTCTTACTCCTATAATGCTGCAACAGCTGTCACCCAGACGAACACTGACAAGGACTAAACAAGCATAGTACCAATTAACATAATGTTCTTGTCTGAAGACCGATCCTGCAACAAAGATACCAGCATACTTATATCTACTCAGCTAGATACATTGAATCCCAGGTATAACATTGAACAATTTACAAATAAATTTGCATTCATATCGGTCCCATAATGTCACAAATACAGAATGCACATCTATTTTGCTTTTGACCCTACTGCGGTTTCATAGAGAAGGCACAATACATACTTGCCTCCACATTAAGAGCTAGTAAGACTGCGGTTTAACTTGAGCACATCCAATTTTAATGTGATACATATCAGACATCTAAATGTCACTTGATACTTAGAGGCAAGTTATACAAGATCTTTAAAATACATGCACATTGTAATCTTCTGCAGGCAGCTACTATCCTCTTTACTGTGCAGTTCACACAAGACTGAAATTAATCCCTTTAAAGTAAACGGAACCATTTTTGCACAAATCCTTAGCAGTTTAGCCAAACTAAAAGACAAATTTTTACAAGATATACAACACAGGCACTATTTTTTCATAAATTCATGCCATTCCAAACAAAATATTCACTGCATGTATGCTTATTTCAACTACTAATTCTTCAGGCTCTGCAAAAGCATGTTAACCCCATTTTTAGTAGCAAACTGCTACTCAATCAGGGTACAAGACATTTCGAAATTCAAACATCAAGATACATTTGCCTATAGCAAGAACGGTGGCGTAGGCAAACAAGATTGTGACAAAACGCCATTCACAACATCAAATGTTTTACTAGTAATGACAACAAAATGTCGCAGCAAAAGTGCTGACGTTGCTTTATAAGAAGTTCAAGAAATCAGAGACAGAGAAATAACACATACCGTATTCATACACAGTTGTGCATAACTTTGCTAAACACTTAGGGCAGAGAAACATACACAATATTGCTGCTAAAGGCAAGAAGTCGAAGAATTCCTTTCACGACAAAGGAAAGCAAAATTTCTCGACAAAATTCTGTCATGATTTGTATATTCTGTATATTAGTATGCATTCATTACCAAGCACCTTCAGCCATAATGGTTTCAGTTTAGTGACCACAGACAAATTATGGCCTCGAGTTCTCGAAAATACTTTCAGTCGAAGTTTTGGTTTGAGTCACCAATGTGAGTAATGTGATTGATTGGATAAGAACTTGGAATTACGGTACCGGTATTAGTCAGAACTTGGACCCAAGTCATTCCTACAACTCCGTCCATGGTACAGACATGTCAAGACACTTCAGTCCTTCATCACATATACATGATATAATGTATGCACATGCCACATGTACACATATAAAGATTTCTCAGCCACTGCTCAGGGCTACTGCATAATCCACAAATGCTCTATAATTCTTTCATTTTTGAATTCTTCAATCCTTCGCATATTCATATACAAACATCAAAATCTTGTACATGTAATACATTTCAGAATTAAAAAGACACACCCTTTCACATCTTATTTCTTTTTTGCAAAATTTAATGGAGCTGTCTTATTACCCAGTTTCATTTTTCATGAAGACTTCATGTGAGAATCTACTTGCTCCATGTTAAAAATAAGGGGCAGATCCAAACGAAGGACAACCTACATACATTTGTATTACACATACAGGGATCCCTGCATTTTAAGACAACCCATTCAGCCAGAAAAATATTGTCTTAAATTGACGGGATATTTATACTGAAAATATAAGACTTGTGTCACTGATGGGCAGTCTTAAAATGGAGGCAATTGGTAAATAGAGGAAATTGAAATCACAAGGCCCACAGTATACATGGTATATCTTCAGCAGGCTGTTGCATAAAACAGATGCAAACATCAAGAGATACATTAATACGAGGCAAAGACAACTGTGCAGGCAATCAATTGTACTACAATTCACAACAGCAGACAGTATCAGTTGTTACAAAAAAAAATAAAACATTGCACCAAAAATAATGATTTTCTCAGAAATTCAAGCATCCCGTATAACACACATACCAGGGTTAATAATATTTAAAACATCCATGCACAATAGTTACCACTTTCATAAAACATGAAACAAAACACGCAGCATCAAAGCTACAACCAGTGATTTTAGTGCACTAAGAATGCTACACACAATTTGCAATATTGTCACTGAATACTGCTTTGAAAGCCCTTTGACACAGACGCTAAGATTCTTTACAATTACCACTACTCTTGCAAAAAGTATCTATCCATAAGATGCCCCCTGTCTAATTTCTACTACAGATATCAAAATTGGAATTATCAGTTAACTATGGAGTACTGTTTGTTTGTTTTTTTATTTTAGATGAGCGTGGATCCTGTTGAGTTACAGATTCATAGTCCTAACTTGATTTGAGTGTAACAGCTGCTGTAGTTTTTGTCCGGTCATCTTCAACACATCCTGGACCCTCACAGCCACCTGGATTCCACGGGCAAGATTAACACTAGTACAGCTGATGGATCGTAGCTTCTTGCTTCCCGATGATCTGGCGCTGGTTCCGGACTTGATACTGGCAGACCCCAGCGATCTCACGCTCCCGACTGATCGAACACTGGCTACGTCATCCTCGTCTTCAGTTTTCTCCGCAGGTGGTAGCTGGATGTATCGAATTTGTAAGCCAGGGTGTTTGCGCACCAGATGGCGTTTTACCTCGGACGGGTAGCATGCAGTGTATTCACAAAAGCCGCACTGCACGCCTGGAGTCGGCTTGGGTTTGGGCGACTCTCTGATCTGCGAGGAAGAACCCGGGACGTGATTGGCCTGAATATGCTGCAGCAATTCATCAGTGCTGATGCTGTAGAAGGAACACTTATCACAACAGTACTTGGGTTCGGCGACATTCTCCGAGGTCCACTGGACCTGGCTGGCGGGGCTCAGTACCGGGGCCTTAACAGCAGACTGCTCTCCTGTAGACACCTGGGGGGTTGAGCTGGTGGTACCCAGTGTCATACCACGTAATGGCGGGGCATCAATAGGGTTCACTCCCTTTTCCTTTGTTGCGAGATTCTCCCATATCAGCGGTGCCCCGGGATGTGACGTTTTGCAGTGCCTTCGCAGACGAAACCTGGCAAAGAAAAGCACCAGATGCGCATGTACTTGATATCATTACAACCTGTGAAACATGCATTTCATATCATGCAACATGCATGATTGCTAACAATTCTTGTCACACGCGAAAAATATATCTAGAAGAAACTAAACCTCTAACAAGTGCAAGTACAAAGTACAGCAAGCCAGTAAGCCTTGTTCGTAACACAAACAAAGCAGTACATGTATTTTCTTTTTCAAAACTGTACATACTCAGGAAACTGTGTAATAATCATAAGGAAACCTCTAATACATTGGGCAAAAAACAGTGATAGCATGCCAGTGCAACAGTTCACTCTTACAACACAGAGCGACATCTGGGTAAATAAATGGATCCTTGCCATGCAACTTTGATACTGCAGGGCTGGACTTCTCAAATATCTTCAAGGTTACGTTTTGACTAAAGTCCCAAATCTGAGCATTGTGATTAGCTATGATTATGACACAAAGCCAAAATTTAGACATAAGTACATTGTATTCGACAAAAATCCAGGCCAGTACTGAACAGCAATCTGTGATGTAGCTGGTATTGTGCAGCATGCTATAGCAATCTCATATTTTTTATACATATCTTTATTCGTACTCACGGACAACATTTACAGAGCAATGCTATATCATGAATCATATTTTCCTATCGGCCATAGACTCGGGAATTGGATCGGCCATAGACTCAGTAATTTGATGGGCATTGGACCATGACAGGTTTCAAACCCGCTCAATGGGGGCATATAATGTCGCTCTGCCCGGCGCTCTAACCATTCGGCTACCGGACAGGAATGGATTATACATAAAAGATACTTATGCCTAGTATCTTTTTGTTTTTGAGTTGTTGGTTTGTTTTTTTTTGAAAAGTCTTAACACATGTATATACATAGGAGTGCCACAAATACATGTATGACACAAGGTGTTTTGACACACCATGGTTTGCTTATACATATACAGCTTATCTAATTCAGGTCAAAGTGTTTTCAGGAAAGTTTAGTTGAGGTTCCTTAAATAACATAGCACCTTATCTCGTAAACTATGCATGACAAAAGATGTTTTGACGCATCATGTTTTTCTGATATAGCTTATCTAATTTGGGTCAAAGTTTCTCAGAAATGTTTAGTTGAGGTTCCTTAAATAACATAGCACCTTATCTCATAACTATTAGTACGCAACTTGAGTCTTTGGTATTTATAGGAACACAGTCATATATATTGCTGGGAAACTGCAATATATATGAGATATACCTGTACACAACATATATGCTCATATCCCAGGCTCATGTACAATTGATATGATCAATGCACACCAGTGAATAATTTGCTGGAATAGTGTAACTAATCCACACATACATGATAACGATGGTAGGTACATTTATTGGTGTTAGTCTAATAAATAGCCGTCACCAATCTAACTTCAATGATTATGGGCAATTTGTTAATGAAATCCTTTTTAAGTTAGAAATGTACTAACCAACTACTTACAATATATTTGGGGTACAAAATACATTGCAATCATGCAGGAGCTAGGATCTCATCATACTGGTTATATTTCACATGATGCAAAATGATGGTTTGAATATAAGCCAAGCCTTATATTATACACATGCAAATCACAGCTGCATGTATTAATGAACTGGAAAGACTAACTCTTTCAGAGCATGTGAGGGATACATCATTGGTATGTTGAAAGTCAATGTTACTGTATGCGATTATCATATGATATACGGCAATTCAAATCTCCCAAAGACAGATGAGTGTATGGCACCTGGGGAGGGCAAGGCATCAAGCCTCATGCTCAAGCCATGCATATAACATAGTAATACTTAATATTATTAAGAAAGTTACCTTTTGTAAATACATGTAAATACCCATTCAAAATATTTAAAGTTTTCTTAACATAGTTCAGCCAACGATGAACAAAGCAATGCTATTAAATGATGAGAGCCATGAAACAAAACCGTATAAAACTGGTGACTGACCATTCAACAAGTTCAAGAGTTTTGTGCAGCGCATCCTCTCATTTTGTTGTTAGCAGAATTTAACTGTATTTTTGGCACTTACAGCATACGATATCGCTTGTCGCAGTGTCCACAGACCCAGTTTGGAGGCTGATGTTTTAGAGTGTGCATCTTGTAATGTTCGCGGTTCATGGTGCGATACGTACAGTGTGGGCACTCATACCAACCATCGGGTGTGCACTTGGGATTGAAGCCCATAGGTGAGCCTTCCAGAAGTGGCATGGCTTCTGCTGCAAAGGGAGAGAGACAATCCAATGGCTTTAGTATTCTGCCAGGGCAACCATTTCTAGAAAAATCTTAAAACCCCGTTCTCTGTGAATGATGCATTTATGCATCATCTTGTCACATAAAAATGATGCATATATATGCAACATGACAACAAGTTAAGACTAAAGTAGGTAGGTGCATTAGTGTTAAGCATGCAATGGTTGCCAACCGTGATTAGTGAACTCCAGTCCATATTAACTGGACTTTTGAGTTTTTTTCTGGAAAGTGGCCTTGGCTATATAATACAGTTCCCTATGACATTTATTTATGTGTACATACTACATATAGTATTTATTAAACTGCTTCTGCTTCACAACAATAAATATGTATGCTTTATTGTTAAGCGACATTTCTAACTTTTCCATTTCCAATCCATTCCATAAACATTGCAGAAATCACATGTGAATAAATTTAAAGTACATGTATGCCACTTCCTTAAATAGGCTGTGACTCCTCGGTGCAATTCCCAGTGTGCTATATCCAATGCAGTACTTCTACATGATAACATATAGGACGTAAAGGGATTCAACAGCAATAATTATAGGGTTACACTTACCCTGCGCATTGCTCACTAGCTCCTCCCTCTTCACTTGTGTCTCCCTCAATGTAGCCTCAGATGGTCTGGATTGAGCCACCAAACTGGTAGCGATAGTGGCGGAGCTCTTGCTTGCAGTCTGCTTCTTTTTCTGAAATGCCAGTGTGCCAGGCAGTTTAACTTTCATCCCAGTTGTCACAGTCTCTTCCTTCTTCTGCAGCTTTGGGTTGAGGCAGATGAATTTCATTGGTTTGTTTCTGTGCAGGAAGCGCAAATGTCTAACAAGTTGGCTCTTGTAGGGCATCCTGGCCTCGCAGTAGGCACATTTCCAATTTCGTTCTCCATGCACCTGTCTTTGGTGATTAAACAGTAACTTCTTGCGGTGGCTCCAGTAAGCACAGTACTGGCAGCGATACACAGGAGCTTCAGACTCTGGGAAAGGGTCAATCATCCCCTTCCGGGACTGGTGCCGTGGGTTTTGCGTCACTCTGTCCAGGTATGCACTGGCTTCATTGTCATCTTCATTTTCCGTGTTCTGTTCCTCTACTCCATACTCCTCTGGAGTGTCCATGGCAGTGATGCTGGCACTGGGTGGTGCAGCATTGACAGGCATTCCATGATCCTCTAACGCTGCAGCCCCCGGGTTGTGATTCTGGAATTCCTGAAGCTGTCTCTCCCTGGCTGTTTTGGATGCAGCTATCAGCTCCTTGATGTAGACCTGCTTGTTCTCATCCAGTGCTGCACTACAGTTATACTGATCCCAGTTCATCCCGACATGCTTGGAGGTGAAGTGTAGCTTTATAAAGGTCTCCATGATATCCCGGTGGCCGCATATTGCACAGGAATAAGGCTTGTAGTCTAACTCTCGCATTAGATGACGTCTGAGGGTGCACAGATTTGTACAGGAGGTATCACACAGAGGACAAATAAGCCGTCCAATCTGGTTGACATCCTTTCTGGGTTTGGCCATGCCAGGGCTCTTCTTTGGCCTGCTGGCCCCTGCCACTGGTCTGTAGCGCACTGGGAATACCTTCAGATGAGGTCGCACAAGCTCTTTGGTTGGACTTTTACGGACTGCAATCTTGTGTCCGTGCTTGTTCATTTTAACCCATCCTTCCCTTACATTAGCCTCCATCACCTCATCCCGCCGGTGCAGGACGCGGAGCTGCTTTAATGGGTGGTGGGTGAGAATGTGCTGCTTCACCTGAAAGTTCTTGACAGAAACACAACTGCTGCAGTACGGACAGCTGTACGGATTGTAGTTGAAATGCCGCATGACGTGATGGCGTATGGAGGTCAGATTCACTCCACGGAACTTGCAGTATTTGCATACATACAGCACTTCTCCAGTATTCTTACTCAGCTGCCCCATGTAGGTCTTCCTTGGCATTGTGGGCAGCAACTCTTCACCCTCTGGGACCACGCTTTCTAACTCGGGTTGTGGTATGGGAAGTGGCCTTTTTTGTTTCTTCAGTGCAGGAGGACCCATGAGATCACCAAGAACTGCTGTAGCTGTTGGTTCACTAGGATGGCCATCACCAACTGTAGGGACAGACATTCTAACTTTGACAGGGAACTCCGGATGCTCTTGCAGACAATGTTTCTGTACAGACGCCTTGGCCGGGGCCTGGAAGGTACAGTAGATACAGGCATAGACACAGTGTGTCACCATGTGGGCATCCAGGTAGTCTTGTCTGGAGGTGGAGAAGGAGCACTTATCACAGCTGAATGCCTGGGCAGCAGCAGTTGTATCCAGTACAGGTCTCTGTAGCAACTGCTGCTCCAGTAGGGATGGTTGTTGGTTAGGTGTGGGTGCCCTTTGTAGTGGCGGAGGTGACTTAAGATTAACTCTTCCCGAATCTGAGGAAGCAACATCTCCAAACACCCCTTCCTTAATCATTTCCTGGATTCCGGAACGGATTCCATCAAAAAGGACAACCTTTTTGATCCTCTGTTGTAATTCAGCTGCTTTCTCTTGCATGACACTGGCAGGCTCAAGGTCGTGTCCTGGATGATGTTCTTTCACATGGCGTGCACACTCCCCCCGAGTGAATGCATCATGGGGGCACACTGGGCAGCGGTAAGGCTTAGCCTTCCAGTGCTTGATGATGACGTGCCATTTGATTTTGGAGACATTGGGACCTTGCACTTGACAAAGCTTACACTGGAACATGGTGCTCTTGTGGAGTTGTTTGGCTTCATACTCCTTTGCAACTCCCATCACCATCTCACTCCCTTTCTGCACTCTCTTTGGCACAATCATATGCCCAACACGAGTGACGGAAAAGATGACTTTGGGGTCTTTGCCAGGGTGCTCAAGTTTATGATGCGACTCAATCTGGGTTGGGTGCCAGCTGTCATAATCACACCAGCCACAACTGTAGGTCTTCAACTTCAGGTGAGAATGCAGGATGTGTTTCTTCATATCAGAGCGAGTGTGTTTGGTGGTGTAGCTACAGTATTCACAGATGAAGGCTTTCATCTTGGGATAGTTGGGCTTCTTACTCTCATAGATTACTGCTCCAGGTGGATAGACAGAGTCATGCCCCGAGGTATCTGATACTATTGTATCGGCTTCCCAGTTCCGTTTTCTACTTGGCTTCTCAACAGAGAAAGCGGTGAAAGTGTCCCGTGTTGAATTCTTTTTTCCACCTAGACCTGTAGCAGCATTGGCCGTTGAAAAAGATTCCAAACTTTCAGTTTCCAGAATATCACCCATAGGTGCATCAAGTTCTCGCAATTCTGGAGCAGTACTTTCCAGAACATCAGCTGGTGATGGATTTTCTGGGCGCTTGTTCGACTTTCTGGGTGTTGCTAACTTGACTGGCATCGAACGTTGAAAGGGTCCTCTTCCTTGCACCTGTTTTTGTATCTCCACATCATAATCAGAACCTTCACTGAAGCCAAAAAGAGGAATTTTGCCATCCTTGGCTCTGAATATGATCTGTTCCATGGTTTCTACCTGGTCTTTGATAATCACCTTGTGATGCCTCAGTTGTTGGTGATCCATCATGCGAGCCTTACAGTTGCTCATGTAGTCACAACTCTCATGTCCACACACAAACACATCCAAGCCAATGTGGTTTTTCACAATGTGTCGCTGGACATCTCGTTTAGAATAGCCAGACACATACTCACAGTAGAGACAGCCGAACAGCGACTGGCTGCTCTGCTGGGTGGGAGCTGTGCTCACAGGTGACATTGTAGGACTTGATGCTACTTTAGCTTGTTTAGCTGGACTCTCCAATGGCTCTGACCTTTGTTCCAGCATAGCCTGCAGTTTGCTCAGTTCTCCTTCAGGGAAGCCATACACCATTACATCGCTGTTGGTGTGTATATGAATGATCTTGTCCAGAGTTGCTGTTTCATCACGGAATTTCTTCTTAGAATGCCTCATCCTTTGATGCTCAAGCATCTTGGCCTTGCCCATGGTGTGATAAGAACAGTTGGAATGACCACAGTGGAAAATATCCATTTTCAAATGCACTTTGAGGACATGTCTCTGAACATCGCGTCTTCCATACACAGAGCAGTAATCACAGTAGGCACAACCAAAACGCTTCTTCCCCTTCACGGCTTGGCCTTCTGGATATTGATGATCTTGGGGAAGAAGTTCTGGAAGGACATTGGCTACACGTTCTGCTGCTGCTGTTGCCGGGGGACTGCTGTATTGGGGATTACTTGGCAAATCTCCACTCTTGCTCCTGGTTTGGTGTCCTTCTGACAGCGACAAAGCCAAGGCATAATCCTCATCTACCACTTCTTGTTTGATCTGAACAGGTGGGGTAGTATTTCGGGGTACAGGTGTGCTAGCCTCACTGTTTGCTGAGGCTGGCAAATCTGATGCACCAGGGGTTGTGGTGGCAGGGGAGGCAGAATAGGATCGTGATGGTGTCCCAGAAACAGAAGCTGATGACTGACTCGCAGGCCGTGCATACTTCTCTGGTGAAGCTTTGAAGTTGTACCCTTCTGTCTGCACTATCTTGCCATGCTTCTCTGGATCAAACGCTTTCTTTATGACACGCAGTGACTTCCCGGGATGCCTGCTCTTGACATGCTGCTTAATCTGGGTCACTTCCATCTTGCCAAGGCCGCAATACTTGCAGAGAAAGCGATTGAACTTCATGTGAACTGCCAGGATATGCCTCCGCACAAGATGGGTATGTTCCGTGGTGTAGTTACAAACTGTACAAGTGCTCTTCACCTTCCCTGCGACTTCTGTGGTTTCCATAAATTTCAAGACATGCTCTCTCTCCCGACCAGTCATTGCAGAGGTACACGCCACTGCGTCATTGCCGTCCACCTCCTCATCTCCATCGTCCAGAGTGGGTGGAGTTGGTATGATAACGCCTTCCATCCTCGGATCACTGTTGTCTCTCAGCAACTCCTCCAACCCGTTGTTGTACTTGCAAAGGATGCGCAGGTCCCTGCCATGAGTCAGGACGCAGTGTTCCTTGCATTTCTGCAGATTCCGTGTCCTATGCACACAGTGACCGCAACGGTATAGAACATGCTCAGTCTGGTAGTGCTGCTTCACCTCCGAGGCAAACATGTGAACAAAGCTGCACTCCAAACACTTGTGAAGATCCATGTTGGGCACTTTGGAGCAGTAAGCATGGTAGTCAGTAGAGGTATCTTGCTGAGGTTCTAGGTGATTGCCATCTGGATCAGCAACTTCGTCTGCAGTCTGGAGCAAAAAAGGTCATGCAGCCATGTTGGTGAAGATTCCACAACATGGTACATAGTTTAACTTTTTTTATAAGCCAAGTATTAGAAATGCTGTATTTCAAAAAAGTTGCATGTATCATCTTTCATAAGTTTACTTGCTTACTTATAACAGGTACATGAATACATGTAACAGGTACTATATTAATTTTCTTTTTTAATAAGACTGAGGTAATATTACAAGGAATGCCTAACCATGGTACATGTAGTCTATTCAAAACATGTAAGAACTAATGCACCCAAAGGAAGCTACAGTTGAAATGAGAATGCCATGTACAGCTGCATGCCCAACAGAATGTCCCAGTTTGTAAAGGTTTAGTACCAATACCTAGGTTAGTATCATATACCACCACACAGTTAATGCTACTAGTAAACATGTTAAAAACATTGGAACAGTGTAATAGGTTTGAAAAGCATGCAGTTAGTATATTTGTAAGCCTAATCACTACACTTGCAAATCAATGTGCTACTATGCCAGCAAAAACTGTTACACATGTACAGAATCTGGCAATATTTAGTAAACATCAGCATGATCAATCTGCTGCTGATTTTAGTGGCCTAGACACTGAACTGGCAAAGCATAAGACCTCGCATGTCATACCAACAGTGATCAGATTATGTTGTGACAACAGTGACCACTGATCCTGTCAGGAAAGTACTAGTAGAGTGCTACCAAAGCAATGTCAGAAACATCCCAGGCTGCCTACCATGTTCTGACTCTGTCTCTCAAGATCTCACTACTGCATTTTTTGCATCATACACAAAATTATGCTTCACTTGTGTGCTTTCAGATTTTCTGGAGCTTTGAGCTTTTGAATCTTAACTTTTTTCAGTAAGGTGATATGTCAAAAAAGAATCACTGTAAGGCATGAAGAGAAAGGCCTTCACATGGTTTACAGAGCTGAGTTGATCTCTGTTCACCTCTAACAGTTTACAGCTGTTGAAGCAAACTTACCTGCTTGTTGGTCATGTTTGCCTCATCCTGAGTATCTGTAGGGCAGGTGGCAGTGGCAGTGCCACTGTGTATCTTCAGATGCCGGACCAGGTTCACCCTAGAGCGGGTGCAAAAACTGCACCTCGGACACTGCACATCGTGAGGGAACACCATGACATCTGGCAGGCTCACCTCAAAGTCTGCCAGGGAGACATTTTGCAAGGAGCGTGGCAGCAGTGTATCTGGGCCTCCTTGGTTTTCTGATGGTACAGCTGCCGAACTGTGTGAGTTGTCATGAGAAATATGGTGTGGGGCTGAGCTGGGGTGACCTAAAGAATTTTTGGTGGTTGACTTGCGGCTGGTCTGCTTCGTTTTCGGGTGTGTTCCATCATATTCCAGAAATTTCTTTGGTTTGCCTGGGTGGTAGGTAGTGATGTGCCAGCTACACCGAGATTTCAGAGTGGTTGTGAAATCACAGTAGCCACACGTGAACCCACTTTGAATTTTCCGGGAATGGATTCGCTGGTGTTTATGCATGTTCTTTGCACTGTCTGACTGGTAGGGGCACATAGGGCACTTTAACAGCTCATGTCCAGTTTTATGACTGGATACATGTGTCTCAAACAGGGGCCTTCGAGAGGTTTCAAATCCACACACAGAACATTCAAAGATTGGCTTGGAAACACCAGACTTGGTTCTCACCATCCCAGTTATCTGATCGTCTATGTTCTGTGTTGACAAGGAACTGGCATGTGTAGGGACTTGTCTCGGCCTCACAATGGAACCCTGTCCCCCAGCATGTTCAGTTTTCATGTGCTTTTTCAGGATTGTCCTGCTGTAGGTGCTGTAGTAACACATGTCACAGTGGAAGCGGTCGATCTGGACTCCTCCATCTTTACTTGGTTTTTCCTTGACAGGATGGGCTGTGGCAACATGCTCAGACATAAGTTCTGGGTTGCTGCTGTCCATGTATAGGTTGCAGATCTCACACGCGGACATCAGCTGCAGATGTTCCAGCGCTTCCTGGGACACCTCGAACTTGAACTCAGCATCTGGATGCTCATCAGACAGGTGGTCCTCGATGCGCCCCATTTGTGTTGAACTATATGCACAGTGGCTGCAGATGTAGTATCGCAGCTTGTGCTGTCCAGGATGAAGCTGAACGTGGAGTCGAAACGAAGACTTGTCATTTTCACTGAAGGGGCAGGAGCGACACAGAAAGCTGCAAGCTCTGCTCTGTGAGGTCTTATGGTACTGCTGATGAGATATCAACGCTGCATCATCGGGAGCCAGAAAAGTGCACTGGTCACACTTCTTGAGTTCGACTTTCTGGATTGGTTCTGGTTCTTCAGACTCACTGCTGAGATCATCATCTGACATGTTCTCTACGTCTTCCAACCCACCAGTGTCGTCATCCTCGGAGGGTGACATAGGGCTGTCTGCCAACATGGGTAGTGATGTGACACTCTGGATCTGAGGTAGTGGGTGATCTACCTGGCTTGCCTCCATACCCAATGTTGAAGCCTCTGACGACACAGTCATCGGCACGGAAGGTGGTCGGGAATTTGCCCCTGTTCGACCAGACGGGCCCTGGGCTGCAGCAGAATCCGTCTCACCAGTAGGTGCTACTTCCAATTCAGTCAGGTCTTTCACAACATTTCTCAACACTATGAGCTTTTTGGGCAAATCTTTGTGCTGTCTGGAAATGTGGGTTTGTATCTCCTTCTTGTCAGCAGAAGTGAGGCCGCAGTAGGGACATTTTATCTGCAAGCGGACATGCAGCTTGGCATGGCCGATAATATCCATCACCAGCTCAGTCTTTTTGTCACAGAAGCAGCACCTGTATGTCGACTCTCCGGGATGCTCTGCTGATAGATGATTGCCATAGTCTTCTACCTGGACAGCACCAAAGTTGCAATCAGGATAGTAGCACTGATATACGGGTCCCCTGTGTACATTGAGATGCTCCAGCAGATCATCCTCCGAGGCGAACATATTGTCATGTCTGCCACAAATACTACAAGGGAAATCCTTTTCCAGGGCATGCTTAACCAGATTATGCAGCTTGAAGTTATTGTCTTCCAATGTTTGGAAATCACACCCGACAAAAGCACATTTGAAGATGAATTTTTCACCAGTTGGATTTGGAGGTGGGTCTTTTCTGACCTCAGTGTTTGAAGGCCGAGGTTCTTTCCTGCCAGTGTAGGGTGTACATCGGCTGGTATTTGGGACAGCAGGGAGATCCAGTGCCACACGCTCCTCAATACCATATTCAGATGCACTGAGTGATCCTGGAAGATTTCCAGCCTCTAACAGTTCCTTCTCTTTGTCCTTCCTCAGTTTCTCAGCCAGACTGCTGACATGAATTCGGCCATGACTTCTTGGAGACTTTGGTGTTTTAAATACTTGCTGAGGTGAACAGGGATGTTTCTCTGGATGTGAAAGTCCTTTACCATCAGCTGACTTTTTACTCTCCTCTTTTCCCTCATTTTGGGGAGCCTGTAGCATGTCTCTATTGACACTGGTCCCTTGCCTGAACTGGGGCTCTTGTCCAGCATGATCTTGAGCAGTACCAACCTTCTCCTTTCCAGCCTGTGGGACTGGTTGTTGTTGAGTGGTATCTGACCCAGGCTTCTGGGACTCATTGTACAGCTGTATACGCCACTGCTGATGTCCAATCTGAACTCGCCTCACCATATCCATGAGACCTTGCAGAACTGGGCAGTTACCTATCTTATTGAATTTTATGTGGTCTGGGCAGTGGCTGCACTGCATCTTCTTATGTACATGCTTTGAACAGTGATTTCGGAAAGTATTTTCAGAGTTTGTTTTCATATTACAACTCAGACAAGAGTAGAAACCATTCTCATATTTAAATTTCCCAGCAAAGAAACGCTTCCCGTTATTCTGTTTCTGATAGGGTGTATAAGATATCCCCTTCTCTTTTAAGGTTTTGTCCAAGTCTGCCAGGCTTACTTTATCTTGAACTAAACTGTCCAGTGGTTTCATTGGCTTCTCTGGGTTCTTCTGTCCATCTGTGGCAGAAGATGATTTGGCAGACTGAGTGTCTGGGGTCACCCTTTTAATCTCAAGCACATCTTTATTGCCACTTTGCCGCCTCACAAATTTTACTTTCAAATCTCCAGTAACTGAACTGGTCAGATGCCCTGGATTTTTCGGTGGTACTACTTCTGCACCAAACTGCCCTGCTTGGCTACTGCTATCATTTGCTGGTGACGGAGATGTTTCTGAAGCTGGCACTTCTGAATACTGTAATGAATCCCTAGCAGTTTCCCTAGGTGCAGACAACTCGGATGGCATGGCCTGGGAGACAGCAGTTGCTTGGATGGACTCGGTGGCTGTTGACACTGTAGTCGCGGTACTATCTGATTTTTCAGTCGCAGCAGCACATGTTTGCTCCAACATGGACTCAGCTATAACAGGGGAGGTGTCTGCCTCCCTCTCTGGGACAACTGATGGCACATCTTTTCTGACACCGGGTGTAGTTTCTGCATCAGCACATTCAGCCAGTGAAGTACTGGATGTGGAATCCTCAGCCTGAGGAGCACTTTCCCCTGTTACCGTAGCAGGCCCAGCTGCCATATCTGGAGTAGCATTTTCTTCCCTGACGTCTTTGGCCCCAGGAGGTTGGTTTGTTTGGCTTTCCTGAATCTTCCCTTTCAATGCATCCCCTGTCTCTGGTACATCGCCTGCCTCTGGTACATTCACAGCGTGGCTTGCTGAGTTGGTACTATTGCTGTTGCCAGAAATGTTGCACGTCTTGGATTGGTGCCCATTTTCTGCTGTTCCTGTGTCAGAATCTCCGGAGTCAGACACATCAAACAGTGGAATGGATGGCACTAATACATAGTTACTCTCAGATATATCAGGACAATTATTGACAGTGGAATCCTGTGAATCTGTGACTTCAGGTTCTTGTTCTCTTTGAGCAGATGTCCCTAGAGCATGGGCATCTGCACCTGCAATATGACCATTAGTAGTGCTGCCTGATGCTATAGCTACACCTGAAGGTGGAGATGGCTCTTTGCTTCCAGTTGTTTGACTATAGAGTGGACTAACATCCCTTGTGTAGCTGCATGTTGACCTGGCATGTCCAGCTTGGGAAGTGATCACAGGTTGTTGTGAGCCCTGTGTTACAGAGAAACTAGTACCGAGCATGCTGCTGCACTCTGCTAGGGTTCTCTGCTCAGAAGAGGATTTCTTCATCTGCTGTTCAAGTACTAGTTCAATCACTTCAGCTAGGCTGCATTTCATGCCTCCTGCTGCCTTGGATTTTGTCTGTTTGCAGCTTGGACAGACATCAGAATGCTGATCAAACATGTCATGCAGCTCCTCGCTGATGTGCTGTCGGAATCCAGCGATTCCACACGAAGAGAAATTGCACTCAATACAGGTGTACTGGCACAAATTCCCTTCCATAGTTGGTTCAGAGGCTCTGAATCGCAGCATCACAACCTTGAGTTCACCTTGTACCGTGGAATCATCATTGGGTGCAGGGAGAACTCTCATCAGCTTGACAAGTAAAACATCTTCAATCTGCTCCAGTTTGATCTTGTATTTGGCTCCAGAGGTAGATGATTCTGCTGATTCATCACCTTCGATAAGAATGGGATCATCCATGGATCCTTCTTTCTGGCCTATAGCTGGAGAGGCTACCTGGATAATGCCTGATCCGGGTGCATTGGATCCAGATTTGCTGACATTTACAGATCCAGCTACTGACCTCACACCGGCAGCAGCAGGGGGTCGAGTGGCAGCAGGCGGATCTTTCTTCAGCGTGAATACTTCATCTGCTGCGGGAGCCATAGGTCCTAGCTTCCTAATGACGTTATCCACCAGAGAGGACTTGTTGATAAGCAGGGTGTTTGTAGCATGGTTGGCCCTGGAGCAGTGGGACTTGTAGCCTTTGATGGACATATATTTCCCTCCACACTTCTCACATGAGTAGGAACTAGGGAGAACATGATGACGTACATGTTCCCGGAACAGCAGCCGCAACCTGGTCTTAATACCGCAAGTATGACACAGGTAATTGTTACCTTGGTAAGCAAGCTGTGTCCTTGGCCAGGGCACATCTTGTCTGCACGTGTAGTCAGTATGGTACAGGAAATGGACAAGCAGATCCCCAACGTTTATTGCTTTATGTCCACACAATGGACATGTTGTGCTCTCAGTGTCTTCAAACGGGTCAACACCTCTGCCTGCAGTGACTGCAGTCACCACCACATCAGTATCCAGTTCTGCAGATGTGTCTACAACCTGAACATCATCAGCACCCACAGCTCCAGAACTTCTGTCAGGGACTTCATCTGTGATGCTCTCTACTGATCCCGGTAAAGGGCGTTCCTGACTGACTGGCGAGTCTCTTCCGATGGTAGCAGCAGAGCTGACATCACAATTACCCTGGTCTGTAGATACTGGTTCCCTTATAGAGCTCTGGTCCCGAACTTCCACAACCTCTGGCGTCTGGTTCTCCATACATTCTCCTGCTGTTGCACTTATGTCAGCAGCTACTGGTGGGGCAGTTCCATTGTCTGCAACAACTATGGGAACAGTTTTGTCCATATCTACTGCTGGACCAACTGGTGTCTGGCTCTCCATGCTTTCTCCTGCTGTTGAACATACATCAGCAGCTACTGGTGGAACATCTCCACTACCTGCAACAACTAAGGGCACAGTTTTGTCCACATCTACTGCTGGGTCAACCAGTGTGTCATGTTCCGTTGGCAGAGAAGCTGGCGTGTCAGGTTCCAATGAGGCAGCAGTTGTTGTCGTCTCCACTTCTGTTGCTGGACCAGTTGCGCCGTCTGCGGCCACCGGCAAAGAAGATGCAGTTTCCTCTTCCACTGGTGGTACAGCTGTGGCCAGTCCAGTTAAACGTTTCCCTTCCTCACTATCTGGCATGATGACTTGGATCTTGATGTTGCTCAAGCCATCTTCTTCTTCTTTTTCTTGTTCTTCTGCTGCTGCTACTTCCACAGCTACAGCAGCTTCAGTAGCAACCTCCTCCAGGACTTCTCCAGAGGCCTGAGGGACAGAAACGTGGTTTTCCTCAACCGTCTCCGACAGCAGTCGGTCTGCTGTTACCAGGTCCCCACTTTGTTCTGGATCAGACATTGTCCCCACAAAGCAGAACACCTGTCACAGGATGCTGTTGAGAAAGCCTTTAAGCCATTTCCGGAAAATGGCTGAAAGCTGTCTACACTGAAAAGCAAAAATAGAACTACTGTTATTGCATACGTTACATCTTTATGGTACATGTATCATATGATTAACAACATGGTATTTTTAAAGTGTTATCACACAAGTTCGACTTATTTTTATGTGATAAGACCATCATTGTATATGTGCTACTTCATTTTAAGCATGTATGACATGATGTGAAATGGTATTTTGGGCAAGAAAAGAACATTTTGAAATGGCATTGCTCCAAATGTTTTTCCCTTTAATGTTTTTAGGGCATAGGAATACAACCCGATGTTGGTAACGTAGGGACATGACTTAGAAGTACATAAATATTGATGAGCTCAGCTGCTGGTATTGGCTGCAAAACTAGGCCAGGGTTGTTGTGCAATAACAAAAGGTTTTATGCAGTTCAACGAATTATCACATGATCATTCCAGTGGTAAAGAATAGGGAGATTGTGTAGGTATATAATGATCAGATTAGCAAATATAAAGAATTATACTTGTATGTCCTAGTTTTAATATTTTGTGCCCGTTTTCATAATGAAAGAAACTGAAGTACAATATCTTTTATTCATATTATTACCAGCAACTACATGTATTAGGGCACACATTCACTCCTGCATATCAAACACTAATAACACCTGCTTGTAATAATCTTGTCATGTCGAGATCTACACCTAAGAGTCTTACATTTACTGGTGCCATGTGTCATGTATCATGTGTGCATATCAAGTAATGAATAGTACAAACTGTTTTTATATATTTCATAACATCATTGATAACATGGTTTTCACATGATAAATTTAATATCATTCTCAGCTTGTCCTCTTTGGATAACATGGTTTTCACATGATAAATTTAATATCATTCTCAGCTTGTCCTCTTTGGATAAAGTGTTAAAATGTGGCAATCTAGTATTAATTTTGTTCATGAAACGATTCTTCACATTTGAGCTTTAATTATTTTTTACATTCGAGTAATCTGTGAGTTGAACTCACTTCAGTATTACATATGTCATATATTCCTGAAGAAGTTCCGGCCATATATGCTGTTAAAACACTAATAGGAAAGATGGAAATCACACATGGGAAGTCCAGTATGTCGTAAGATTTCAACCTTTGGTGCCACTGAAATGACAGATTCAAGGCCAATTAAATTTCAAACCTTCATGGATGTTAGGAGTCGAGTATATATTACTATTGAACACTGAAAGGAGTCAAATGACATATCGGGAGTCCAAACATGTTACATTTTACCTTCGAGTGACCCTGTAAGGTAAAATTCATGGAAGGTGTAGAAAGTTCTGTAATATTTTCAACGGTAATTAAGGCACATGCTGTGTTTATCAAGCAGAGAATAAAGGTCCATGGACCTCTTCTTTCTGATTATGCTGATATAAAGACTATAGATCAGAATCTTGATATTCATAACTTAAGTACAATCTATATTTGTTCTGTTCGTCTAGTAGTATTTAATTAAACACCTGAGATGAATGTTAATATAATTACCGGTACGTAAGAATTTCTTTAGTCGGTTTGACTCAACTTTTACTACATTTGCATATCCACTGCATAAGATTTTCAAAGAAAGAAAAATACATAATTATCCAGCATTTTATGCATTTTTCGCCCAGAGACGTGTGTTCCATTCACCACTGGTTTAGCAAAGCACAGCACAGTCATATAAAATATTTGAGATTATTAGAACCCCCATTGTGGGACCGTGCAATGTTAACTCCTGCTGGACTTGCAACTTGTGTTGCTATAGGTATGAATTAGAGAAACTGTCACTGAAACATGTAGCGGTTTTGAACAGGCCTTTTTTGCAAGAGTTTTACTTTCTCTGTGTATGAAATTCTCCACTGAGGAAAATGATCCATCAAAGCATATAATAACCTACTACCAAGTGGGGGGGGGGGGGGGGGGGGGGGGGGGGGGGGGGGGGGGGGGGGGGGGGGGGGGGGGGGGGGGGGGGGGGGGGGGGGGGGGGGGGGGGGGGGGGGGGGGG
>JAAUYG010032967.1_pt1 | contig 20117 bp, 14 predicted proteins | sample 7278091 | NCBI WGS metagenome assembly JAAUYG01 (sample SAMN14350201, study PRJNA611818) | marine sediment metagenome | isolation source: surface marine sediment (0.6m) | place: French Polynesia: Moorea | collected 2018-08
GCACATGTTACTGGTACATAAACATAATAAATATGACTATGAAACATGTAAACAAGCTAGTCAAGCCACTCGTGGGCATAACCTGTATATGTCATAATGCCACCTCAAAGTCTTGGCTGAGCTGCAGTGGCTCCCTTCCCAGATACATGTACTTACATGTACTAATGTACACTTGTCTAGGACTTCTTACATGGGGGAATTAACCTACAAGGCTACACAGCAGTGGACACCCAGTAGTCCTTGTCAGCATGGTCAGTACTGGTATTTATCTTTGAACTGATGTGACTTCAAACATACAGGAACTATGAGACCTAGTTAGTTAGTTAGTTAAGTTTATTGACAAATGTCCACAATATATATATATACACATCAATATCAAAATATTTGAATGGCCTCATAAATAAATTGACATGCTACTACATTACAGTACTTACTTGCGTATCTGCTGGAGTAGGAAGTCTCTCTGTAGACAGCGGATGTTTTCGTTGAGTGTCGACTGCTCCCACCTGTCCTGGTCCAGTTGCTCAGATAGCCAGTCTACCACAGCCTTGTTATCTTCCCACAGGTACGCCTGCACCGGGAACAACATATATACCTTAGTTTTCTTACACAAAACACTTAGAAATTTCAGATGCTGTTCTATTTCACATTTACATGTACATACCAGATCTAAATCCATCATGTTGATATGAAATGATCTGATGAGCACAATTAGATATTTTTATGTAATGTTATAGCTGGCAAAGCAGGACCAAGCAGTGTGGGGCCAGTGAGAGGAAGGGTGGGAGTACCTCACACTGGATTTGGATATGCATCCTATAATCCTGAAGTGGACTTGTCTTACCGTTTGGCCGATTGCAATTTCAAAAAGGGTTAGAGTCTTTAAGGGCCACCCTGATTACACCTCCAAACTTTCATTTGAGTGCACTAGGAGACTTGAGTGCAAAAATCCAATACCTTTGTTAAGATTTCTTAATACATTCGTAAGGAAAACTGCCACTTTAAAAGATCCAAGAATTTCAGTACCTAAAGTTTGAATATTTTGCAGTTTTTTTTCCGACATGACGAGTAACATATGTTGAACATGATGCTTCAGTAAAATACTAATACTTACATTGACCGCTCCTTGGGCTTCAACAAACCATCTGCTGATCATTGACGTCATCAGAGCATTGGACATGTCGGGGCTGACTTTCTGGATACGTCTCTTGACTTCATCTTCCAGCAGGAGGCGCTTCAGTCGCCAGTACAGATATCGTCGACTGGTTGGCCAGGTTAGTGTGTCCTACAAAATAACAGTTAAATAATGCTTACAAAACCTTTCGTACTTTACCTTTATTGCACATGTACAATTGCTTGGATACTGGATATGCAATGACATGATGATTCATCATGTATGACTCATGATAACATCAGTACATGTAACACCTTTTCAGGTAATAGCAGTATGACGAGTAATGAAGTATGGCCCGGAACCTAGTATGTAAATACCCATTCTGGCCTTATCAGTTCTGCAATCAGTACTCGTATGTTTGGGTATAATTTTCACTCTGCTTAGCAATAAGGACTACAGTCCCCCTCTTAAAGAATACACTGTAGAGACGACATATATTTTGGCAGCAAGTACTGGTACAATGAATGCATTTTATCCTCCCTCTTGCCAAAGGAACCTTTCTAAGAAGGAAAGAATTATTATTTTGCAGGAGGGACTTCCCTATTAGAGCGTAACTGCTGTACACCAGTTCTACCAGTTTGCCAGGGTAATTTTGGCTGTAAAATGGGAAATTCCTCTAACAAACAAAATCGACGGAGAGGTCTATGATCTACACCTTTATATTACCTTTGGACTATTCTACAGACATCACATTTTTTTAACAATTGTACGGTAGTTTGTGGTAAGTATTGTGAGTAGTAGATTATCCAAATGAATGTAAGTGGGGACTCACAGCAAACAAAATTGATTTCAACTATCAAAACTTACACAGATGACACCTTTCTCCTGCATACGCCCCGCAGTGTCGTGGAGGTCAGCAAACATAACGGCCACTTGGCGATAGACAGGTTTGATCACTTCCTCGCGTGCCTTCAACTCCTTCTCCAGCCTGGCTTTCTCTGCTGGTTTCAGCTCTGGGGAGGCTAGGCTGTCCTTGAGATGCTTGCAGACAGGATCAAGCCTGTGCATAGTTTTGCTGAGATCTTTATATCGGAACTTGATCTCTACAGTACCCTCGGGTTCCAGGACTCCACCGCTGAAAACAAAAACAAGGGAAAGATTCAGTTACAGTGGATGAAACTGTTCCAGAATCTGTTTTTTTCCATTTACTTATCTATTTTTTTTTTCAATCTTTTGGCCAGCAATAGGAACCATGGCAGAGATTTTCAAAAACTCTGTACAAGAAAAACACTCTACAAAAACATTACAGCATGTTGCACAGTTTTTGCTCTAAAATTTTTTTAGCCATTCTGGTTGGTTAGCAATTAATTTTTTTATCATGACTTGCGATTGAATAAGTCAAAATTAAAAAGAAAACAGTTTGACTTCAATCAGCCAGGTTCTTGGCTAACCAGTGTTCAGATTATTCACTTTGAGACCAGGGTGAAGTTCTTGAAAATACTGAAGTCCAAAGTTTGGCAAATCTGAATACTGATTGGCTAAGAATCTGACTCAACTTAAAATTTAGACCCGAGCACTTCTTACGAATTTCAGCCCATAGTATCTTTGAGAAGCCCATGACATATTAACGGTGTGACATTCTTATATTAACATTTGCGCCCCTTCAAGGTTGCCTTCAATCTAATTTTGTTGTCATCTAAAGCTTGCTAACAGATGCAGTTTTCGTACATATATATGTACGCAACATGTACTGGTACATACAATCAAATGTACGTGTATCTTTCCCCAAACACCTACCGTGAATCCTTGTCCGCGTACATCTCAATGCGTTCTGGATTGATCTGTGTGTCAAGCACCACCCAGGCTCCACCTCTCAGCTCAGCAAACGGAGGGATGTAGATAAGCACTGGCTGAGCATACTCACGCAGGCCGTCCACAATGTAGGAACCAAACTTGAGAACCATGTCAAGCATGTCTAGGGAGAAGTAAAAAGATGCCCAGCTTAAAGTTCCTAATTACCTGTCGAGAGTTTGCTAAGACACTTGTTACTTTGTGGAGTTGTTAATGACAGCACATTACATATGTGGCAACAAGTAACCATCGAATGTGAGCAGTGTTCTAATTTTTTTTGTACCACACACAAACAGAAAACATGTATACAATACTGCTCTGGTCAAAGTATTACAGCAAAATCAGCACCCACACAAATGCGGCCTAATTCTAAGCTCTGTAGCTAAAGCGAATTTTGGCTAACCAGCTCAGCAAAGTGAGAGTAAAGGTGCTGACCACCCAGCAAACAGCCAGCTTGTTTTGCAACTGGCGGCCGTGACAAGTAAGCCAGCATAGTCCCATGGCTGCTGGCTTGGCATGTCTATAGTCGGCTGCGACTGAAGTACACCCAAGTTAGCTACACAGTTGAAGATGGCTTGAGCCCTGGCTAATTCTGGCTGGCCATTTGAAAATGCCTTGAGCCCTGGACAGCTTGGCCAAATGCTGGATAGGCCAGCTGCAATACATTGGGAAGAGCAGTACTGAACATGTGCATTTCATATTTTGCCAACAGCCAGGTGTTATGCCGAGTAGTAATTGGAATACCAGTACTACCCTTGAATTACACATATGAGCACCCTCCATGCCCATGTGCCCTCTGGCTACTAAATTTTAACAACCATTTTTATGTATAAGCTTAATTTAACATGGATTTCAACACAAATGTGTTTTAACATGTTTAAAGAATATCTCTGTACTATCTTAATGATTACCAGGAACTTACGAAAACAAACAGTTGTTTCTGGGAGGGCGTTGCCATCCATCTGTGTTGATGAAGGTATCAATATGACACAGGTTGAAAATTCAGGCCTGCTTTCCTTTTATATATTTTACTGTGTCTGAGTAGATTTTTATTCCCTTGATTGCCAATAACAAAGTTAAGAAAACTTTCAAGTATGAGTAATGTATCTTATCCTCCTGTGGTGATGACGGTCTCCCAAAACACTGAGTCTGAGCTCACCTTTCATGCCGCCCGAGAAACCCCGCCAGTTGGCAAATATGATGAGCGGCAGCTGTTCTCGGTTGAAGTCTTTGATAGCCTGTGAGGTTTTGTAGGCGGAGTCTGGGAACCACACCTGCCCTGCCTGCTGTATTAACTGTGATATAACGGGAGAGAAAACACCAGGATTACACACTAGGATAACTGTAGTAGTTAGTAGTTACTGTGGAAAGAATCTACTCTGGGTTGGACTTCACGAATACTTAAGTCCAAGTTCTGACTTAGGTCACTAACCTAAGAAAAGTGATTGGCTAAGAATATGACTAAACAAAACAGTAATCGAAGATACTTAAGGCTAAATTTTGACTTATGGTAAGTCATATTCTCAGCCAATCACATTGCTCAGATTACTGACCAACATCAAAACTTAGGTACATGTATTGTCAAGAATTCCAGCTTTTCAAGAACAAGAGCCGAAGCTTGCTACTTCCTACTTAGCAAACATTATCAAGAATAGAATTTACTACTCAAACTAGCTACAGGCCCCCTCAGTTACACATACAATACATGCATGTATTTATAACCACCGAAAGACACAGTAGCCACTTAAATTCATTGGTAACTTTTTACACACAGCAAACTTTATATCAAGTATTTTCAAAACCATTTCTGGTATCTCAAGAAAGAACTTTATACATGTGGGTTCCCGGTTTACTCCTTGACTGCTATTTAACTCTGTTATTTAACATTTTTTTAACCCTCGCCATTCAATGTATACTTACACTGTAATTTATCATAGGCTTAATTTTGGAATCTGTTTAACACTAACTTGATTCATATAAACCCCAGATACACTGCATAGCATATTACATGTATATTAAATATAAAGGCTCCATTAATAAGCACATGTAGTATATTACCAGTAGCACTATTGGTTTATTATATTTTGTGTGTCGTTCTGTACCTTAGATTCAGACTCTATGTTGGCTGGGTCTGCTGGCAGCACTAATTCCACAGTTCTGGTTTCTACAGCAATTGCTCCCACAGGAATGCCCCCAAGCCTGGAGTGCACATTACATAAATGAAATAACATCTTGAAAAAATACTGAACGGTAGCAGATTAGAACGGAGTTATGAAATGCAAAAGCGATTTCAAAAAGGATATCTTGAAAACATCTGGAAAAAACTAGTTTTTAGATTTTGGGGTGAATGTTTTTGGACTCTGGAACCATAATTTCTGACGAAACAGAGAACTTTTTCCACCATTATTTGACTCTGTGTGTAGAATGTTTCATCAGAAATTAGTTTTTAGATATTGTATATACATACTGAAAATACATGTAAACATTGACACCATACGCAGGGGAAACGGCCACACTTGAATACACAGCAAATAATGCAAGATTTAGACAGTAACCCCCAAGAACCAGTCACCAGATGCTTTGCTTTAAATATTACACCAAATGTGCCCATGTATAAAGTAATATATGTCATTATGTATACATATCCCTGGGTACAAGTACATATCAATGGTGTGACATCCCTACCTAGCTCGACCAGTGATGACGGTTTGAGCCCATGGCTGCATGATTTCCTGCCAGGATCCCCGGTCAAAGAAGCCACTCATCCACTGGTCGTGATTGTCTGGATCTTGGCGACCAGCGAGCATCCAGCGTGGATCATAAGGAGCTTTGGTTGGACAGAACTCAATATCCCGATCCACTGGATCAATAGGTGCCAGGAGGGCTGCTGGGCCGCCTCGATGCTGGAAAATTTAACAAGATTCCCTTACTTTCCATCAAAATATGCCTGATCTGCAGCTATTGTATTTGGCCTATTTTAATAAATTATAATAATAGTATTCATTCTTATACATTTTGTATAGTGCTCAATCTTTGATTGAGCTCAGAGACTCAGTGGATTACTAGGGGTACTTCATGACCGGTGGTTGGCCGGGTCATTTCGTTTTTCAGACGGCTAGGAATCCGTGGCCGGGAGCCACGGCAGAGAGTTACGTTTGACACCGATTTAGGTGATGAATATATTACCCCTAGCATGCCTGTACACACAACACCTGCTCAACTCCTCAATGGAGTATACAACCTGGACACATGCTGCAATCTACAATATCTTCTTCTGTGTACTGCCTTGTTCTCATTTATAGCTGAGGAGTGAACCACAGCATAGTTTGGGTAGTAATCTTGCTCAGAGACTTTAACTGATCTTGTGGGAGAGTCCACAGCCTTAACTACTCTGCCATTGGGCACATACTCTGCCATTGGGTGTGCCCAGTGTTTAAAGCTATATAAACTTTAAGCTATTTTTCCAATGCCACTTTGTTGTCTTTGATCTTTTATCTCAACAAAACTTCCTCCTTTTGACTTAAGTTATGAATAAAGTAAAATGAGACGTAGCAGCATTGCTTTTGTACATGTGAAACAAACCAACCTTTGGCATGTAGGACAGCCATTGCAACATTAGCACCACGCCTTCAAAGTCATCCGGTACGACAGCGTGAGATGTGCCGTTGTTGTGCATGATCTGTACACCTCCCAGTTGGTTGTTACTGGTGTACACCTCACGCCCAAGGACCTGCAAAATGAGGCAATGCAAAATATCTACAGTGAAACCGGTCTTAAGAGACCACTACCACCAGAGACCATCTGCCTTGTCAGACCACAATTTTCTGGTGCAAAGTGTTACATTTAAATCCAAGTGAACCCGTTACCAAAGAGGCCACATCTTGAGGCCACCTTTGTCTGGCAGAAGGAGAAGACTCTCAAGATAGATTCTACTGTATCTCTTTCTGTTACAGACATCTATTATACAGCCACCTCTTAGACCAAAGCATACTAAAATGTTCTTTAGAGACTTATGCAGTGCGGGAGTCTTTTCAGGTAGGTCATGTATGGTGAAGTGACTGCAGTTTAGTGGGAAATCTTTTGAGACCCAAAACATAATGGAATAGGACATACTGACCATTATCTTTGAATCATTTGCAGCAACAACTTTTTTTCACCTAATATCTTCCTATTCCATGATAAGAAAAGCTTGATATCAATACTGGCACATGAGCTTATGATTGAACCCAATGTCTTGATTGTACGATGTTACCATAACTTGGACTTTGATTGTTCTCTTTTCTACGAGCAGTGACATACAATTGTCACAAACCTTATTCAGTGCTCCAGCCCCTGTTAGTATGATGGACGAGTTCTCCACTTGAACTATTCTTTGGCACAGACGAACCACATACGACCCAATTCCAACTGTGCGGCACGATACCTACAATATACAAGACCGTTCTTGGAATGAAGTGGTTTAATCATTGAGACATCTAGATGTTTATAATTATAGTGTTTAAACTGAAAATTTGATCAAGTTAACAACAACTGAGATAACTTATAAAATACATAAATATTAAATACATTGTGCCTGTAATTTTTATCACAAGAATAGAACATTCCAGGCCTTTGTCTTAGCCAGAAGAGTTATTAGTTCTTCTTCGGCAGAAGAATTGTTTACAAAAATTATTTAATACATGTAGCAGATCTGCTGTAAAGTATGAGCCTTTGTAATATTTAGGTACATTTGTACCTGATACATTCATTATTCTTTCAAAGGGCAAAGTATTCAATGTGATAAACAGTGGAACAAGTCCACTTCAGAAATGGGAAAACACACTGCATGAAAAGATATACATGTATACTACATAAATCATGTAAATAGTATATAATAATTGTATTCCAAAATTAAGGTCAGTTTGGCCACACACATGCCTGGTTTTAAAACAATCTGTTGCTTTGTTAAACACCATGAACACATGATGTGTAAATGTGAAGCAATTCCATGTACCGGGGTAGATCCCTCCCGATTTCAGGATGCCTTATCATGTTATGTCACCTAGCTTGTACTGTACTATGTGTCTTACCAGGCTTATTGTGGCCACTTCATTGTAGGCCTGTGAGGACTCTCCAGCTATAAGCCCAGAGTAACTGAGGTTCTCCACACCAAGTCCAAACTCCTGACCTGGGGAAACGGAAAACAAACACTTTTTAACATACAATGTACCTGGAAGTTATATTGAAGGCATAACAGAAACAATGCTATGCATAAAAGTAATAACCATTATAACACAAATAATAAATACAGTAGTCCCTCTATTTTACAACCCTCTATTTTAAGACCACCTTTGATTATAAGACCACTTGATTTGGTCCCAAAGGGCAATTTGTGTGTTAATTGACCTTTATTTTAAGACCACCTGCAATATAAGACCACATTTTCTTGGTCCCATGGGTGGTCTTAAAATAGAGGGACCACTGTAATTACGATAAGTAATCCCAGCCATCACTCTAAAAACTCCTCACGATGAGTGATGTAAGCCCATGCAATTTCTCCTCAAGATGGCAGTGAAATGCTCGCAAAAATTTAGGAACACATATCCAAGTTTTCAACAGACTCAGTGTGCAAAATGACACTTTTTTCTACATATCATATCAATATCTGTAACGTAAGAGTTCATATAAAGATATTATTTCGTAATCTGTAACGTAATTATATAAAGATATTATTTAGTAATACCTATGATATCCAGTATCTTGTAGCGAGATTGCCCCTCATCTTCTATCAACTCAGCATGGACAGAGTTGGTGGTGCCAACTTTCTTGAAGTCTTCAGGTGTCAAGTACAAGTATTTGAATCCCTAGTCAAAGACAGAATTGAAGAATTCTAATCAGCTTGGTGATGGACAGCTTCGTGAAAATTTTTCAGAATTTTATTAATATCCAACAACTGCACAATGTTTTTCACAAAAAAAACCCCCAATCAGTTACCATAATTATAAATTAATAGTAACTCATAATTTACATACGGTAACTTATAAAAGAATAACGAGTGCATGGCATATGTATCACCCCAGTTGCCCTCAAATGCCTTACCTCCAAACCTGATCGCGCTCATCTCTTCCATAAAAAATTCTACTTTTTGATAAAAGATCTACCGGGTAATTAAAAGAAAATTCTTTGTTCATGATGCCCCAAACTGACATTTTGACTTAATTTATGCGCTAAATAGCATTTTAATTATTCCAGAGACATATCCTTCATAGTAATGGGCTATACGTCATCGTACAATATGATAAAGGTCCAAATGAAAACACTTTGGTTAGGATCCCTCAAGCTGATATTTCTGACTCAAGTTATGCAGAAATTAGCATATTTAATACACATACATCATCATGTTAAGGCATATTATTCATACTAGTGACCTAGACCTAACACCACATTTGATAAAGATCCAAAGAAACTTCTAGCTCGGAAGCCCTCCACTGAGATTTCTGTCCTACCCGGTAATTTATGTGTTAACTGCCATATAAATTATTAATTATGCATGATCATTATGTTCTGGCACGTTCTTCATACTAGCTAGACCTAATGCCACACAATATGATTAAGGTCACAAGAAAAACATTTGCTCATGAACCACCAAACTGATACTTGTGTCTTAATTTATGCCTACTTAGCATGCAATTATGCACAGGGTCATGCATGAGCAGCCATATTGAGGCATGTTCTGCACATTAGTGGAATAAAGCTAAAACAACAACACTCAATACGTAAGACCTACTTTCTTTTTCTTAGGAGGTGTAAGACTTAATTTTGTAACTACATGTATATATAAAACGATATTTTATATGATAACTACCTCATTATAAATGTGAGCATGGCCAGAACCCTTTCACTGCAAGATTGTCCATAGAGGCAACATGTACATCGACCAAATAAGAAAAGAACTGGTTTAATCAAGATGTGACCTGCAGACATATCATGAGAAAATCTTTGCAGTGAATGTGGCAGCAACAGAATTAGGCCAAATCCGGAGTATCCTGGAAACACAATGTATGGTACTTCCACACTGTACATCTATCTGCATATCTCTAATATAGCCACACTTGAAAGTCAAAATACAACAAAATACCAGGCAGTTAGTAGCAGTACCTTGTCTGGATTATCAGCTTCCTCCCAGGCAACCCGGAATAGATGCTTGAGTTCATCAGCCAGCCCGATTCTGGCTCCACTGCTGACTGAAATGTACAGTCTGGGGATTCCGAGCTTTCTGGACATCTCGGAGGCTTTCTGGATATCAAGATATATAGTACTGCGACATACAGCGGTACTGTAAATTTGAAAACAGACATCTATTGAGTGTTACAGCAAAATGATGGTTTGTGGCATATTTGTTGAAGCTAGCGAACACTATACAGATTATAGCATATAAAATGCTACACCTAAATATAACAGACTGTGTTTAATATGGCTACTGCACCAAAGGAATATACCATATATTATTTTCAAACATGACTGCTGAAAGATGTTTTGTATAAGGGAAGCATTGCTTATCTCATGCATTTTTCATACATGTACAAAATACCACGTCATGTGGCCTCCATTAAGGATATATTATTCCGTCAGAAACGGCAAAGTTTACCTCTAGCCTATTTTGTTTTACATGTACAAGCACATGGTGTGAAAATGTATAAACGTGGGAAAATCTACCTTATTTGCGGACTTTTCCTTCATTTCACTTGGGTATCCAGTTCAATTAACAGAGTCTGACGTTCTTTTATCTAAACAATTCTTTAACACTCTGACAAGTCCACTGTACAAATTGTGTACGGTAGTGTACCCGGTACACAGAATTTATGTTTTATCCAGAATATACATTCAAAGTACTTACCTGAAGCAATATGTCTTCTCGATGGCCAAATGACCCAATAAGGAATGTGATGTCATTTCCAATAACGATAATGTCACGGCCTTCCGGGAATTCTGGCGTTTTTATTGTCATTTTCCATGCCACCATTCCAATCTGGATTTCACAAAGTATTGGTATAAAGTTATACAGCTTAATGGTAATATCAATGTCTAGAGTGCCCCTATCTTTGTGACCAAAAACTCAACGCAATTCTTGATCAGAAAGGAGTCAATTTTTTCTTTTGTTTTTTGTGCTTACTGAAGTATTCAGTAGAACATTTAGGAGAATACTACGTCAGGAACATAGCTTAGGAAGAAAAGCATTTTGCAACAATCATTGCAGACAAACAAAAAGTTTGTACATAGCATACATGTACCTTTGCCATCTACATGCACACAATCCACTAAACACAATACAAAATTGTACTGGTAATACAATGCAGTGTGGCGAAGGCATAATTGCACTCATATGAAACAATCTCAGTATTTTATCAATCCCCCCGCTGATATTGTTTGCCTTACGTCATTTTCTCCAGGCAGTCTGTTCAATTCACAGATGTTATCTTTGGCATCCAGAACCAGTTCCCGAAACTGCAGCAGATCATCTGGGGGTTCCTCTTCATTTCCTCTCTCATGCAGGTGCTGGAGCCAGATCTTGTGTAGCGCCTAGCAAATCCAGAACATGACATTTCACTCCATTTTTAGACTGGCTATCAGTGACACCAATTCTATACTTTCAATATAAGTATCTCTTCATTTTAGGGCTACATTAAACTTAAAATCACATTCTTCTGGTTAAATGTGTGATGCTAAACTGCAGGGACCAGAGACTGTAGTCAACCTATATATTGGGTACAAGCTGTCAGGAGATACACAGTGGAGACTGCATTTAAAACTTATCTTAATCCTAGTACATCAATTGTAAGACTTTCCTCTAGTGACAGACCAGATATCATTGACACTACTATTGCTATACTCTTCGCAATTTTTCAGCATATCTTGTAAATTCGATTTAAAACCAGCTACACCATATAGGGATCACATTCAAATACTTCTACTGCTTTGTTCTGGATTGCTGCAGTGTTTGTTGTTAATGTCTGCACCCATGTGTTTCATGTACTTGTATCTGGGTATTTTCTGTGCTGCCTTTGCAATACCTGACGGAACATTTCTGGGAAGTCGTAGATGTACGTCGTGCCGTTTGTCTGAGCCTGGAAACGTTTCAGCTGTAGATGATCCTTGGTGACGTACGGCGTGCTCAGTAGCAGGCCATGTTGAGGTCCCTGCTTGGAGCCGTAGGCCTGGAACACCACCTGGAACCCACAGTGTATTCAGGTGAAAGGAAGTATTTAATACCCCTTGGTGGGAAAATTTTCCTAAGATACCAAAAGAGCATTGTACTATAAGCACAGCTACTAATCACAATGGAAACTGGTCTTTGCCAATGAAAAGCAAGTCCAGCCAAAGAACCAGACCCAATCATACCATTGTTTTCACAATCGGCACCGTGATGATGAAGTGGTTATATAATATTCTATGTATGCAGCCAATGGACTTTTCGGTCTTTATTACTCGCCTGGATTCATTGCTTATTATGCTTAAAATCACCTTTCAACCTCTCAAGATCATATCACCAACTGCACGTTGAATTCAGTGGTGTATGCAGTGTAGGTGTGGTGAGTTAATTTGAACCCACCTTGTTCATTGTTGTTTGGGCTGAACTATCTATGCCTGGGTGTTTTTGGGTGCGGCAACCTACCGACTCAAATTCCCCCAACGTGAGCAGAAAGGAATCACTCAAGAGCATTATACTCGGCTCCGAGTCTGCCAGTCAGTTGCCTAACTCATTAGTGCCAAGAACCAAGCTGAGAAGCACAAACCTCCCAGTTTTTACATCTTTGGTGTGACAATATGACTGCCTTGAGGGCACCACATGACCAAAGGTAGTTTGGGATTTAAATGAAACTTACTAATTGTGTTGCAACTTTGTGGCACTAAATACTCCCTACTCCTGTTTACTCATACTCTGCTATAAAGTTACACATTGCTATTACACAATGATAAAGAAACAAGTGTTGGTAAAGTCACTGTTAACTACATGTACATGGTACTAGTATCATGTAGTGCATCCACATTTACCGCTATATGCAATGTCAACTATCTCAACAAAATATAAAAGCTCACAAAAATGTTCTAGCAAAAGTACCGGTATTGATAAAAATGTACAGTGCTTTTTTTTCCTTTTTCATTATATACTAGAACTTGCACTACAACGTTATGGCCTTTGAGATTGACTCGTGTCCAAGACACAAATTTCAAAATATTTGATTAGCAGGGTGTCAGTACCTACAAACTTGTGTTGTTCTAAAAGTTTTACACAGACCATGTAACACTGTAGTACATATACATACCTGCCCTGTTTGCCTGTCCATGGTTTCCTGATACATGGTGATATCCAGAGAGTAGCCACGTTCATTGCAGAGGTACACACGTAATGGGATACGGTTGCCACCATTTGCCACTCTGAAAATGCAATTATTATATACCGGTACTTTGATAACATGTACATAGCACTGCCTTTCACTCTTCCATGTCTTGACATTGGACTAATTTATATATGCGTCTTTTCAGCTTCAATGTGGCTTCTATGCCATATGTTGGTGTGTAAAGGCATGCATGGACTGATCCTACACATACATGTTTGTTGTACATGTGACAGTATCAGCTTGAAAATAAAATTGCATTAAGTCAGCTTTAAGACGTATTTAAGTTCAACCTATAATGATGTCATGTAATTATCTACTTATAACTCAAACTTTATGTATATATCAATTTCATGTAAAGGTTCACTCAGAATATGTTTAATACTATGATGTTAAAATCTGATATTACACCACCACAGTATACTGGAGTATGATTATTCTGTTACATTCTTTCAGCACACCCAATATCTCTTGATCATGTTGATCAGATATTATTTGGTCCCTGGGAGCTCTCATCATGGCTAGATCTTGTGTCTTGTGCCAAACTATGTCGAAGCCCCATATATGTACAGGGTAGGCAATAGCAATGGCTACCTACGATCCATCTGTGCATGCTGTGTGACTGCCTGTTACTGTACAAGTGTACATGTACTAAGGCATCTTTGATTATACATGGAAATATATAAACACAGCCTCACAGAGTCTCAAGTAGTAAGTTGTGTTGCACTGGATCATTAAGACAATTTGTCACATATAGCGTAAGATAGAGGGAGTAGTACCATGAGTACGTTTACCTAATAGTCATCTTGATTTCGGCCTGCAACACCCGCAGTTTCCAGATACGACTGCCATACCTCATCACCATGCTGCGGACTGTCTCCTCCAGCTGAGGAGGAGAAACAGGGAGAGTTATGAATGCACATAACTGCATAGGGAGGTGTGTGTGGGGGGGGGGGAGGGGGGAGAGAATACTAGAGATCAAGGTCCCTGCCTACTCAACTGTAGGTGATGACACAGTTGATAAGTGATTCCTGGCTTATGATCACCAATACATCTAGTTACCAGACATGTCATTTGGCCAACAAGCCAGATGGCACTAACATGCTAAAGATGTGAGATTACAGGACTTTGTGAGGTCAATCAGGCCTGAGAAGAGATTGAAGTAAGAAATCAAACATCTTCCAAAAAGATGATAAAGAGTACAATGTATTGATCTGCCCTGCCAGTCAAATACTGCCCGCTATTCAGGACAGCGTAAAAACGGCTTTACAAAATTCTCTATCATATGCCATGCTAGTGCACAGAGGGGATAAATAAAAGTTTGAAGCACACCTTTCAGGGGAGGATGAGGTAATAAATATATTCTGAGGAGGAACACTGGAATCAAATATTTTTTTTAAAGTTCGATATTTGCAAATTAAGTTATCTACAAAATCAGAATATATTAAAGCTTCCAAATATACAAACATTTCTTACTCAATTGTTGGTTTCTACCCAATATCAGAATGAACAATCATCCCTTACCTTGGCCGGGTCTGACAGTGTGAGAGTTGGGACAAAGTTAAGGAATATGTGGTTGCAGTCGGTACGTTTGAACAGCGGGTGCGAGGAGGCCATCTCAAGAGCATCCATGGCCTCCAGTAGGGTGCGCTCTCCTTCATTCTGCAGGTACTCAAATGATGCTTCCTAGACATAAAGAAACTGTAATAATATACACCTGGCCCAATAAAAGTGTTACAGGTGTTTAAAATTGATTTCTCAAGGAGTACTCACATATATATTTGTTACTTTAATTTTTGTAAATGATTGTACCTGTTGTATGAGATCCAAATTATAGCCTCAGTTATATATTTTGTCTCTAATATGTCACATACATGTAAGGTACATTGTACATGTATGTCAATGTTGTACTTATGAATGTCAAAGTCTGTGCAATCTAACCTACATGTACAGAACCGGTAGATGCGGTAAATGCAAGAAAACTAGAACAAATACGGGAAATTTATATATTGATGCACACTGAGATCCTGTCTATATACGATATAGGGAAATTACTTTCATAGGTATACTTACAACATACTAGTTATGTCAACTTAACTACCTTTGGCAATGTGCCTAATAAATTACAACTAACCCTCGTGACAAGATCAGAATGTCGGATGATTGCCCGCACAAAGAGACGATAGTCTGTCACTTCTTGGCCTTTGCTGATGGGCTAAAGATGCATGAAAAAAAGAAAGAAAAAAAAAATACATTTTTATGGTTATTACTGTTAAACTTCAGCCTCATTTAAATAAAAGCCCAAGGATTGTAAGTTGGTGCTATAATTAATGGATGTGGGGAATGTGTGCATACCATGGAAATGTCTTCCAAACAACCCCTTCCAAAAAATATCGTCTTTCAACACAGGTGGTCTCTCCTGGCAATCAGGTTTCTTAACATAGGTTTTTCTGTATTAGATAACTGTACAACATGTATGTATATTAAAGTACCAGCTGTACACGAAGTATCTGCAAACCCAAACCCCTTTAAAGCCTTATCTTCTATGCACATAGATCATTGCACGCATTGGTAAGGCTCCAAACTTCTTATCAACTACTAGGGTACATGTATTTTCACAATTAATGAAAAAGAACACAGGCTGCATTTTATAAAGGACTGGAAAAAAGGTCCCAGTTGCCAGGTATTGGCAGGTAACACATCACCAGCTTCCTATTGGTATAGTAGCATCACCTGGGAATACTGGGAGAATACTGGAATATCATGACCTCTGAATACCATGATTAGTGATAGAGTATCAAGGACTGTGAACATGGTGAATACAGTATATCTCTCTCTAATACGGACACCCATTAATTCTGCAAAATAATTATATCCTATTCACATGATTCAAGATATGTCCTTTGGTGAGAGGGAGCATTGCAACCACATTCACAGTCCTAGTACTTGCTGCCAAGATTTGTGTCCTTTCTACAAAGCATGTCCTCCCTAGCATGCTAGAGGTGTATAGAGAGTTTCCGTTAAGAAAGGGAACACGGTACTGCCACAATGAAACTGTCACAAGGTAGGACTTGTCAATGAAAGGCACACTGCCCATGTCGTGTCTGAAGTTTCTGGTCTTGGCATAGAGTAATGGTTGAGAGCAGGTTAATTAACCAGGTTCTAACATGACTAATGCACACAAAATCCAGTATATATATATATATACTTGTGCAGTGCGCCAATGGGATTTGATTCGGTCTTAAACATGTTAAATATGTGAAATTATTATGCTAATAGTACAAGCCAGACTGAAAATAAAAGCATTCAAAAAGAAAATAGCAAACTGAAACAGTGATTGGATGTATACACCTAATCCCAGTCTGTGCAATGTATTCAGGATCGCCTGTGGGAACACCCAAATGAAGACTTGAAGCAAGAAGCAACATTTAATAATTTTGGTCTCCTGTGAGCGTTGCTTATTCAGAAAATTATTGATGTGCATTACATTTGTAATTAACTGTGTCTACACTTTTACATTTCAATAGGTGGCAGGTGATCAGTGCATAAACACCACAGACTAGCTTAGTATAAGCAGGCTAGAAATGAAAAAGAAAATTAGGTACCGGTATAAGTACCATGAACTTAAGATAAAGCCAGGACATAAACACAACATACTACTACAAGAAATATGATGTAGTTTCTCATGTTTCTGTAACAGTAGTACGTGAATGTACTGTACCAGAATATTTACACAATGCATATTACCAGTAATTTTTGTCATCACTGTTCACGATTTGTCATGTCAAAATGATTCGTAAGTCAAATTCGGATTTGTTTGCTTCAACTGTAACTTCAGCATCAATTTTCTGCATAAACCACATGTACATGAGCTGCTAATCCATTTGCTTTTAGCAATCATAGTGGCTGGACCATTATTATAGCAGAAATATACGCGCCTGGTATTAGAAAAGCCTTATATTATATCCGGCTTTTCGAAAAGAGTGTGTAGGACGATTTCTCTGGTCCCATGGATATGGGAGCAGAGAAAATCCTCCACTCTTTTCAAAAAGCCACACGCTTTTTATATGTGCCAGAACCATGGGCATCTAACATGGACATTCCACATTGCATAGTAACCAGGTACATAAAGTGTACATAAGGTTAGCCCAGTACCGATTCCATTACATGATTGTACAAGAGGCAAGGACAGGCTGTATAGCTGATGATGCGCTTATTGTGATATTTTGTTGATGACACCATACAATGCATATATGTATAAGATCTATTCAACATGTGCAAAGACATGTTACTCTGTGTACACTATATACCTATGCCATATAGTGTTTATGACGTAATGTACAAACATCCATTGGTAGGGTTATACTACAGTGCCTATTGAATAATGACGGCACAAGTCAGGGTTTTGATATGTTGAGAGTGGAACATGTCTAAGGCATTTCATATAGCATTTATGCACGATGAAGGTAATTGCTGGGTAAAGGCACAATGCTAGAAATGCAAGAAAGTATTTAGAGGATTATAGTAGAATGCAGCATTTAATACTCTACGATGATTGGGCTTGTACTGCCAGACATTTTTTATGGCATCAATGCCACACATCACTTGTCACACTTTTGTGAGATGTCTACTTGATCACATCCTTGTCCCGGATCCTCGTTTACAATATAATAAAATAAAATAGAATTTTTCTATTTCATCTATACATAGTGCTTTCCTTGATAAAGTGAGCTCAGAGCACTTTACATAATTTCCCCTGGGAGATTTGTACACTTAAACATGTGTCTATCTTCCCTAATGGGGAGCATTCAGCTGCACAGATGCTACAAAACACTATGGGTCAACAAAGTACAAGTACGCTGTACAATGGACATCTCTGCCTATCACCAGGTGCTCATTTTGCAACTGATTGGACTGAGGCAAGAGTATCATCACCTTGTAGCATATGCAGAAACTGTTTTTCATGAACCGTTTTGATTTCATGTATCATGTGTATAGAACTCAAACATCCACGATGCTGTGGTTGGGAATAGAATGAGGTAACCATATTTTCACATTACAATGTACCTTTAGCACTTATAAATTCTGTAATTACTATGCTCGGCAGCATGGGGATATAATTGCCACAATCAAGACAACATTGCATCTTTTTTTTACCCATGGAGAGGTCTATCCTGTATATGAAGCATAGTACTTTTATTTAAGACTAGCAAGAACAGAGCTGAGAAGGGACTAAAGCAAAGACGAAACTACCGGTAGTGCGTCAGAACAGTGACGGGGTGGTGAGATTGGAGGGTGGGGTTACCTTTGTGGAATCGGCAGCAAAATTGGAAGTTACTACCGTGGATGTTGATGGCTGTAGATGGTAAGGTAAAACAGATCAGGCCACATTGAGGGGTACTTTATATGTAGCAGCACAATTATTAGCTATCAGATCAGGCGCTTGTATGTAATGGAACTATATATACATGAATATAAATTTGCATGTATCACAACTGCTGTACATACATGTACCTTAAATACTAGCACATAATTCCAAACCCAGAACCTGTACGTGAATAATAATACATGTATTTACAAAATTTGTCAAATACATACCTATAGCAAAAAAATTATAATCAACGTTTTATTGATCAGCAGAAAACAAATCATGGACTTTGGAATTATTCACAAAATTCTGATATATTTTGAAGCAGAGAAACATTGCAACACACATTAACAAATGTCACATTAAGTGTGATTAAAAAATAAATAGAACATATTCTTATGGTAATTGGTAGCATATACATCTATAATGGTTTATCAAGTATCATGCAAAATAATATACACACAGAAATACACACAAAAGGCCATCACCAATTAAATAAGTGCAAAAAATGCTTAATGCATTTTTTATATATATATTACAGCACAACGCCAACTGCAATTCAGCTCCTTTAAATATATGTCAGAAATAATTCCTTTTGCGAATGTGTGTATCTGTGTATACCAGATACTGGTATGTAGTATATAAATGTATATAGTTTCAGACTGTGCCTTTCCTACAATTTGAAATTCAGTGACAGTGAGTGATGCCTTTTACACTATGCCTTATACGCTACAATGGATGATTAAGGGCAATCAGTTGATCCTACTTTATTCATGCTATAAAATGCAAGAAATGATAAGATATTTAATGTATTTGCAAGACATGTGTTTTCCCAAATAGAAATTTTCATGGAAACATGGGAAATGGAGTAAAAATTTACCCCATTCATGTACATGCATACTGTATCATATTATGCTGTACATTGTAGTTGAAAAAAAAAAAAAAAAAAAAAAAATGGCCCAGGTAAATGTATATGTACATGGTATGTCCAGTAATAAACAATGATAAATACATAATGTAGTACCGGTAGAATTCTATTGAAAGGAAAAACCTCACTTGGAAGGATGACAATGATGATCATGTATGTCAGAGTCTGCATAAAACATTTTTCATTCTTAAACAAAACATGCTCAATAAGGTGAAGATGTCCTATATATCCTAAGTATTTGTGATCTATTCTTGAAATTTTTTTTTTTTGTAGAATAGTGAGGATGGATGGATGAATCAGGCTTATAGTCGGCTTTCAACCACTCATGGTCATATCACCGACTGCAAGTTGTTGGTGTGTATGTACTAAACCCGTCTTGTACTAGTCTGACCTGCGGCCAGTCTTTATAGTGCTAGCCCACTGAAACACCACCCCACGAGTAAGCAGTGATGTCCCAACCCAGACCATTATTCTGACTCC
>JAAUYG010165230.1_pt1 | contig 20115 bp, 18 predicted proteins | sample 7278091 | NCBI WGS metagenome assembly JAAUYG01 (sample SAMN14350201, study PRJNA611818) | marine sediment metagenome | isolation source: surface marine sediment (0.6m) | place: French Polynesia: Moorea | collected 2018-08
CCAGTAGGACTGTTTGCATAGATATCAGGTTACAGGCAGAGATACAGGCTACCTGTGAAGACAATAGATCTTAATCCCCCAGTGAAGTGAGGCCTGTCTCCCAACTGCCAGCTCTCCCCCAGAGTGCCCCCCCCCCCCCCCCCCACCCCCCCCCCGGGGGGGGGGGGAGGTCTACTGTAACCGTGGTCTCTCAAGACAGGTAGGACATGAACAAAGTTTCCCAGATTTAATTGCTGAGATTGTGTATAGGCTATTTTCATGATTTTGTAATTTACATGGATTTGGTTGTTTGTGCCTGAAGTAATAAAATCACCTTGATCTATCTCACTGCTGTCCAAGGATTTCCTGAAGTTTGTTATTCCTTCTCCAATATCTGCCTCACAGCACGGCCAAAATAAGCAACAGACCACATGTCTAAAGAAATATTCAATATTTTATTACTGTGTAAAAGGTACATAAGTCATTCTTTTATGTACAATTGTACAAACTATATAACTATGTGCACATCACTCTAAAAGCAAAACGCTACAGCCGTAAAAGTTCACAAATGATTGGACTAACCTTCCACTCAAACCGATACATACACACCTGTAACAGATCATAGCATGTTCAGTTATTTGTTCAGTTTTGTCAAGATCGAAATTTAGATAATCGATATGACGTCATTGATCATATGTTTCTCTTTAATATTGTCAACAACTTTAACGCGAGGCAATCAAACTACCACTAAATTGACACAGGGCTGTGTTAAATTAAAACTGTATATGTTTTCTGCCATAACTGACTATATACAAGCGAGAATAAATATATATTAAAGCAATGATCAGATGATAGTGAAATGTATAAGATGCCATTAGAAAATAACCCAGTTTGATCACAAAGGGGGAAACCAAGATATCGACTCGACATCTGGATAGCTCCATGACGGAGTGATTTAATACAAGGTAAATGGTGGTGACCTCCGACCTGCAAGTGAGAATGTTAGAGCGGTAACAACGCAGCTACATGTGGTACAAGGGGACACGTGGCATATTTCAATATAACTGGGATATGAATACCAGTATGATGGTCTGATAATGAAGAATCCAGAATACATTTCAGCTGAGTCTCTGAGCACAAAGCTCAGTTCTAATAGCCACCTGTCACCTCAACCATAATTTGGGTGTCACTTGTTTATTAATTAATATGGCACTAAAGTTTGACACAAGACACACTAGGACTTGACCTCACCATGAACTTTGCTGACAGGCAAAGGATATATTAATTATGATCACTTCTTAACCTGCCACAAGGATTTGACAATAACTTTGGGATTTCTTATTTACCAACAATCGACTCCTTAGCTTATTTCACACTGTATTGGGCCGAGTGAGGACATCTGACATAATGCAGGTGACACTTTTAACCATGAACCATTGGACAAGGTCTCGGACAGGTGACAGATTGCTGCATCATACAGTAAATCATTTTCTATATCGCGGAGTCAGGCAGCTTTTACGATGAGCGGGACAACAGAACTACATGTATGAACAAAGCTCATACTGCAAACATACATTGACGTTTTCCCTCACAGATCATGTCAACCAAAGCCAGTAATACTTGCTGCCATATCGTACCGGTACTGTAGCAGTTAATTATAAAGTAATCACACATTGGAAAGTTATAATCGTCGAGTCATCATTACGCCCTCTATACATCAGGTAAGGCAAGTCAATCACCATAACAAAAGCTATCACCAACTTTGGTTTTCCCATTCTAACTGATTCAACGCAGTGACAGATTAAATGCGTGTTAACCTATGATTAGCTACGAGTCTAGGCTTAATTTAAAGAGGGTTAATTCATGCAATATATTACTACTACCACACATATACACGCTGTACAGAGAGTGACTAGAGTTGCGCCTATACTGATTATATACTGGGGTAGACACTATTGCCCTACAGTTTATAATATAACTGGTGAATATATTCACGATATACAGAATTTTCTTCCAACTCAATTTAAACAATCAGTAGAAGTTGAGTTTTATCTAGACTGCACCCCCGTATTGTGCAAAGTATCGACAAATGTCGTAAAAAGTTACTTTCTACTCCAGTTGGTTAAACATGGTAAACGAGTAATGCAAACATACAGGTCACATTTCAGTATACAGGTCACATATTTCAGTATACAGGTCACATATTTCAGTATACAGGTCATGTAGTTCAGTACACCTACCAACTATATTCTTTAGGTGTGATATGTGTCAAACGGGTACAATAAAATTCTGCAAGTCTCATCAACAAAAACAACTGCCAACGCATCTGGGCAAAACATATTTATAACAGCAACCTTGGAGTCTTCAAATAACTCTTCCTATTATAATGTTCCCAAGTTTCTCTAGCACTGCCCAAGTTTGGGGAGATTTCACCCCTCGCTGATTGCTAAGACTTCTCAATATGTCATCTCAATGGACCAGATAAACGTTTTATACCTGAAGTATCCATCATTTCCTACCGCATTCTCGAGTTACATATATAACAGAATAGATTTGTGTTCACAGTCAAATAGAGTGAATACAAATCTCAACTACCCGTATAATACGCTGTTAGCCAGGCAACAATAATCGGTATAGCGTAGCCATGGTAACGGTAGGATCTTAACAAGCAGATTGACAGGATGTCAAGAGACGATAGATGGCACGTGTCACACATGACAATTTCTGTGGTTCAACACCACACAAACACACCTGGGGGCCATCTCAAAAGGAGTTTAGTACATAAATAATTGTGGCTTAAAATTTCCTAAGTTAGGTGCCTTGTACATATATGTTAACAGCTTTTATTACTCCGATATATCTGGGATTTGAAGTTCATTAGTTAATGTGTAGGTTAAACATTGCAGGCTTGAATTTTTATTAGCGATTACACACCTTACAAACATGTCAACTTGATCAGGTAAACTTCACTAACTGTCAAGACAACTTACACACCCCTCCAATACTGCGTACAACAGTGCCCAATAAACGTTGAGAAACTCGCATTTTTATATCTACTACAATCTCTATTGCCCTGATTATTCTGTCTTGAACAAACACTACTTTGCAAACAAGAGAAACAACGCGAAGCACCAAAGCCACATTGGTCAGTCAGTCAACAGACGATGAAAGACGATGCAATCACCAACATCTGCATAGCGTCAGTCCTGGTAACCATGGCAACTATAAATGCATACGAAAAGACGGTTTGTGCCGATCTGATCCATCGAACCAATCACAGGGGAACATATTACCAGTATTTAGTCAAACAGTCGCCACAACCAGATTATTACTCACAGACTAACGCTATTAGAATTAGATTCTTGATACGATCCCTCTCCATATGCTGCAAACACACTTAACAAGTATGAACATAGCCCAAACTATGCATCACTGCATTTCCTCAGTCTCGGATCTGATATTTGTGGTTTCACCCCGTACACCCCCTCCCCCCCCCCATCCCCCCTTGCCACAATCATTTCTGGCAGTGATAAAAGTTTTTTCACCTTTGACCCCACATACTACACATTCTCTATGTATCAGTACTTGCTGAAGAGACATCTCGGATTTGATTTTCTGAACCGTTTCAATCCACCCGAGCATTTTGTTCTTTATCTCATATTTCTGTTTACACAGTAAGAGGCTGTGTGTTAGCTGACCCGTCTCTCTCACTGAGTCTAAACACAGTGTTGGCAGGGGACAGAACATTCTGCCAGTAACCATAGCAACCAGACAGTATCTGATCACTGTTCACACACCATAGGAGGGTATAATTATCCTGATACCACAGGAGGGTATAATTGTCCTAATGCGTTGCTTTTTCCACAGAACTTTCCCCCACAGTGGACCACCACCTTACGAGCCTCTGACAATTGCTTTTTTTTAACATGATGACTTTACTTCCCTGCGGACGATTTAGCCCTCACTCCTCAGTAGCCGAGGTTATTGGAGCGTGTCGCTGAGTAGACGTGGGCGGGCTGGCTGGCACTGTAGTTGCTGTATCGAGGCTGTAGGTTGGGGGCGCTGCTGTTGGGGAGGTGTGGTGAACTTTGACCCATGGCTCGGGCCGGTCCATTTGGCAGTGGGGGGTGGTTGGGTAGGGGACTAGGGTTTGTACTTAGTGACCTCACGGCTGGACCGGAACCCTGGGACACCGAACCTGGGGGGAGACACGTAATTCTAATATCAGCCACAGTATGTAGGAGTGATATACAGAGCAAAAACGACTTAATAATAAGATTTCAAGCCATTAAGAACTGCAACAAACGCATGTCTGTGTGCTGGGAAAGTATAGAGATCGGTAAAACATCGATTCCATTAAATCTTTATTCACAGCACTTAATTTAAAGGAGGGGGGGGTCACAGTAAAGTTCAAACCAACTTGAGCCATACTATTATAAACACAGGCCAGTTGAGGGGACTTAGGACATGAAGAGATAGATGTTGCAGTAAGGATGTGACAACTCAATATAGGGACTGGCTGTATCTACTAAACAATACCAAATGCTATATAAATATCTACTGAAAAGTCCCTTTTTTTCCTGATTATACCATTATGATTACTGTAAAACCTGAATTTGATACTGGACATTCTACAATGAGTACTACAGAAATGTACTGAAAGCATTTACAGTCCAGATCAAAACTTTAACTGGTGTCACATAGAGTAATTGGTTACTGGACAGGATGACTGAGACACCATATCTCCCCCCACCCACCCACCCACCCCCCGATATGGCTGTAAGCCTACCTGCTCCAGTCCCCGCTTTCCCTATTCTCTTCACCAGGAGCCTGACTGTAGAGCCGCCGCTGGATATGAGGCTGATCGCCTCCGCGTGGGTCATGTTCGTCGTGTTGTAGCCGTTTATCTCGATAATCTGATCTCCAACCTGGCAGCGGCAGGAAATGGTAAAGTTAAAATTTTTAGTACTTACACGAGTACATATTGTTACAAGTACAGTGGTCCCTCTATCAAAGAACACCTCTCTATAAACAACACCTCTCTATAAAAGACACCTCTCTATAAAGGACAACTCTATAAGGACACAAATTTTAGGCAGCAAGTACTGTCAATGCATGGGGTGCTCCCTCTCACCAAAGGACACCTCTCTAATAAGGACAGAATTGTTTGGCAGAAGGGGTGTCCTTATTGAAGGGGGACTAATGTATAATGCAGCAACAATCAATTTCTAGCATAGAAACCAGCTAGGTTTAGTTGTTTTAAACAAGGTGCTTGCAGCTTACTGGTTAAGAGTTGTTAAAGTACGTTTCAGGTGCTCAACCAACATGACCAAGGGACGAGTTTAACAACGAACAGTGATACAGGTACATAGCAAGTTAAAACATTTTCAAATTTAACAGTTTAGTGACAAACCTGCATAGCTCCTATGTGTATTGATAAAGCTCACTTAAATATTTAACCAGTAACTACAATGTCACCACATGCTGCATACAACCTAACATTCTCATATCTTAACAGACACACTGTAACATCAAGTGAATCAGTCTCCCTATCCGGCCCCTACCCGTAGGCGTTTGTCCAGGTCGGCCGCGCCCCCATCCGCTATTCTCAGCACAAACAGGGGCATGCTGTCAAACTCTCGCCCGCCCCGTATGGAGAAACCGAACCCTCGGGACCCGCGATGTAACTCCGCTTCGTAATATCTCTCCTCCTCTGTGTCCACGCTGGCCTGGGGGCACAACATAGAGGGATGAACACGGCTACTAACGCTGATCATGTCACTTTTATACACACTGTGTCTACAGCTGATAGCGACCTACTAGTAATCTATGTCGAGAAGTTGATGCACCTCGAGACTAAAGTTTCCCAGACAAGATTTGAACTCACAACCAATGATTCTACACCCGGTTGTTTTATTAACAGATGCTGGGCGAACAACAGATTTCTACTAACTTGCAATACATGAAGGAAAAAATATAAGTTGGATCAAGGTAAGTTATTATAAACTGTTATATAGGGCTATAATGGTCCCTACATTTTAAGACCCTTCTATTTTACATTTTACAATTCCCTTGATTTTAAGACCAGCTATCAGTGAGACGGTTCTTATACTTTTAAGTTTCAATATAAATGTCCTTCCATTTAAGTCCAGCTCCAATTTAAAATGATATTTTTCTGGCTGAAGGGGTGGTCATACATCGCTGAGGCTGCGGTATATGAGTGGGAGAATGAACCGTTGTTTAAGCAGTCCACCACCAGTCCACCTCTCCCCCTATCTGTAACCCTCTCCCCCTACCTGTAAGTTGCCAAGACGTTGTCGTATCAGGTCCCGTTGTTTATCCAGCACTGGCTGGTGTCGGCCTGGTCCCATAGGAGGCGATGTCGTCGGCTGACTGTTATGGTATGGGGAGTAATCGGAGCGCCGGGAAATGTCGCTCTCGGAGTGAGCGGGGAACGCAACCGCATTCACCATGGAACCCTGGGAACTCTGCAAACCCAGCATTGGGTTACAAATTAGTGTTATATGCTCATATGTGCTGGGGTTGGGGGCTACAGAAAGAGACGTATATTAGTCCTATCAACTACAGCAGTCCCTCTCTTAGTGGCCACTCTCAACAGAGGCCACCCTCTCTAATGTGGTCACAAATTTTTGGCGCTACTACTATGAATGCATTCACTTCTCCCTCTCCCCAAAGGCCACCTCTCTAATGTGGCCACAATTTCTTAGCAAATAAGGTGGCCTTATTAGAGGGGGACTACTGTAATGGCCTTCTTCCTTAGAACATGTAGAACGTTCAAACATCTTCTCTGGCTAGATCTTTCTAATTCCAGCCAATTCTTGACTAACCAGAGACAGGCCAGGCTCTGGTCACAAATGCTATTCTATTGATTTCACACACTGACATTAATGTTACCATGTTATTAGATCCAAATACACAAACATTATACACTCCAAGTTTAGTATCTCTTGCTCCATGTGCATGATGTAGTACTTGGTAATGATTGTAATAGCCGTTTAACACAACCAGGGAGGAGATTAAGGCCGACACTTTACCCTAACACTACAAATCACTTTACCCTAACACTACAAATCTTCGCCTTGTTGTCCATGAACAAAGGACAACAAGACTCATTCTAACAGTTAAAGACTATTTCAGCGTGCTGGTAACCATGGTAATTGCCGATACTTTATCCTGACACCACAAATCTCAAACAAAGGACAAGAATCTTTCAAACTGTTGAAAGACTATACCAGTGTTCTGGTAATTACCAATGCTATATTGATTCTTATTTCCAGGTTAACATATTAACCCCCTGCGTAGCTATACTCACCCTCTGTGAAGTGTTGCTGGATGAGTCGTCACCTGGAAAAGTACAGACTCAGCATTGACATTCAACTGTACACAGGGATATTAATGACGGATATTGACCACACAGGACACTGCAACCCCCAGTCTAGCTTGTGCCTGGAGAGTAATCTAGAGGCAATGTTATTATTTATTACAATACAAGTCTGTTTAAGCATACTGGATCTTTTCCTTTCGATCGGTTCACTATCTATCTGGAGAGATGCCTTAATGCCACAAATAACAAACCGATATCCAGTCAGGATTACATTCAGTTACAATCATAGGAATTCTACAGCCAGGCATTCCTGCATTGATACCTGCAGTACATCAGGGACAATATCTAAAATATTGCACAAAATGATGTCAAAAATTTATGTGCCAGACTTCTTATACAGTTGTACAAGAGTATTGCTATTGGTAATTTTTTTAAAAGAGAAAATGGCATCCAGACCTTCATTATAATTAAATTATCTAATTATTTGTAATGAGAGCCAATCAGAGCGACTGGAATGAAAAGCTTACAACATGTAAAATGTGCCGTGTATTTCTATTGGTTTAAATTGCACAAACCGTGCACACTCTATATAAGATCTGTGTGGAGTGCTGCTAACAAGTCTTAACAAGGAAGTAACTATGGAAACGTGTGGCATGAAAACTTTGTGACAAGCTGCTATAATTTGGGCTACAATATTACATACACTGTTTATTACACAAACATATTCCGTTGTGAATCAATATACACTTTCCAAAAAAAAGTGCATTTTAGTGCATTTTTAGGTCTCAAACTTAAGCAGGTGTAGCAGATTCGGGTAAAATATTAAAATATTTCAGGTGTGCAGATTATGTAAAGTAACAACTAAAGGGATAATGCAGACGTATGGAGGGGTAGGACATAGGAGAACCTAACAATACTGTGAGTCTTACGCTGTGACAGAGTGTTCAGTCTGCCAGGCAGTCCCACTAGGCCACCTATAGTAAAGATGACATATACACTGACAGCAGGTCACAGGCTGGACATCATACACTGACAGACGCTGATAGAGAACTTAAACATAAGCTGGGGTCATAAACAGCAGAACAGGCTCTGTGGGGTCCCAGAATAACGGGATTTGTGTGAATGTATTAGAATGGATGTTTCTGAATGACTTTGTGTTTAATACGACTCACAGAGTCCTGTTTAATACGACTCACAGAGTCGTCTCGGTCTGATAGGATGTGTTCTAAATGTTTCAGCGGATTTTCTACCTTTAATTACAGTTTTCCTATCAGACGAAAGTGACCAGATTCCACCAAAAATTTCTGACCGATCACTCCCAGTCAGAGCCGAGTTTCTCCTCTTATACCAGAACTTGGGATTGTTTTAGGTGGTTAGTTACTGTGACAATTTATGACATTTTTGAAAGCATTCCTTCCAGTGTGAAATATGTGGCTACTATCTTTACTAGTACCTGTCACCAGTAATGAGTATAGCCCAGGTACAAACCTTGGGGTGTCCCCACGGTCAGTGTCACCGCGTAGCCAGAATCCTTGATGATGTTGACAATTTCCTCGTGATACATGTTGCTGATGTTGATGCCGTTCACTGCCAGGATACGGTCTCCTAGGTGAAGGCGCGAACACCGCTCCGCCGGACTGTTCTCAATAATCTTCCCTGGAAACATAGCAACAAACGTTACGAAACACCGCCCTGCCTGACAAACTGCTTAGTGAGTACTGACATTAAGACCACAGAATCCAGATATTATAGGAGGCAGGGGGTAAAGGGAAGGCGCTAACCTACCTTGACCCTGGACAGAGGCAAGCGTGAGAGGTGATATCACACACTCAGGAACAACAAAACAGGAACAGGAACAACTACAGGGGGGGGGAGGTCTACATCCTATTATAAAATCTTCAATATCACCACAGCATGTATTACTGAGGAGGTTGAGTCAAAGAGGTGATTGAAAGCTCTAGTTATAGTGTAAACTACCATGAGTTATTATTGCCGGTATACATGTAATAGATGACTGTACAACGTGTGATACCACTTATCTTATGACTGGTACTGCAATTCATAAAACAAACCCAGTCATGTTTTATACAGATTTTAGTTCCAATGGGCGAGGTCCAAATGATGGAGTACCGGTTGTGTGGAGTCGAAAGAAGTTTTATACTTTTTCTGTCAGACCAGGTATGCATGTGTATGTACCATTAGCTATAAAAAGCATATATTTCTTTAATTTCACAGAACCCTGTTGCATTAGCTAAGGTAGCTATCAGAGATATTTGTCTTACCTATCACTGAGCCGGACCGGGTCACTGACGATATGATGACGAAGCCAAACCCCTCGTTTTCCCCTCGTGTCACTTTGACATCGTACGGATACTCGATCTGCTCCCGGCTGCCCGTGTCTGCAATGAAACCAGCATTGGCTCTAACATAGTCTGCTGCTACCTTAACTTTTTCAGGTTTTCTTTCCGTTACATCTCTCACTGAACTTGTGCATGTTGTGTCTGTGTCGGTTTTCTTGCCCAGTTTGTTCAGGGCCTTCAGTAGGTGGAGCCACTTGCCCCGTTTCTTGCGGACTTTGACTCGCAGGCTTGTCTGCGTAGACATATTCCTAATGTTAACATGGCTAACTACGTCCTCCATCATAGGGGGCACTTCTACATACTCTAGGGAGCCATTTACTTGGCCGGGGTTGCCAGAGGACCGTGCTGCCTGACATTGGCAATGTCTGCCTATATCCCGCAATGCTGATTTGTCACATGATCTAACCATGTGACGAGGTTCCATAGCAACCTGTAGGCTGCTGTCATGGCAACCGTGCTGCCTGGATCTCGGGGCTATGACATTATCCTTCCTAAACCATGGATACAGATACCTTGAGTGACCGCCATGTATCCCAGCCTGGATACTGTCTGGATCTACCACATGATTTCTCTGAACCTGGTTATAGGATGGGGGTTTGGAGTCTGCCTCAGGACATGCCTTGCTCTGGATACTGTCTGGATCTACCACATGATTCCTTTGTTGAACCCGGTTTGAGGATGGAGGTTTTGAGTCTGGATCATGATTTGCCTTGTTCTGGAGCAATCCCAAATATCCAGATGTTACTGTGGGGGACTCAGCACTAATCCATACCATGTGATCCTCTGGATTTCTATAAAACGACTGCCTCCGCCTCGACTTTTCCCTGTCTCCTGTATAGGGATGTAACTGGTAGGGTAACAGTTCCTCAGTAACATCTGCTTCTCTGATTACACTTCCAATGGAAGCAGTAGCATCCCCCTCTGCCTCTTTACTGTTATAACTGCTTGCCTGCGGCACCTTGAAAGTACGATCACCTGATGCATGTGATATACATGACACCGGTGTCAACCTTCCTCCAGGGTCTGGGATGACTGAGTTACAGTGTGGGATCTCAGCCCTGCTTTCCTCTGGTGTATCTCTGGGGTATCTGCTGTTACCATGGTTACAGTGGTTGTTACCATAGTTACTGTGGTTGTATCCATGGTTACACATGTTACAGTGGCCATTACCATGGTTACAGTGGTTGTTACCATGATTACTATGGGTGTTACCATGGTTACTGTTGTTGTTACCATGGTTACTGTGGTTGTTACCATGGTTACTGTTGCTACAATGGTTACTGTTGTTGTTACCATGGTTACAGTGGTTGTTACCATGGTTACAGTGGCTACGGAGCTGCAGAGTGTTCCTACCCTCCGGTGCCTTCTGGATGACCTGCTCAGTGACCCGTGGAGACCTTTTTGTCTCTGGCTGAGTCAAAAGTGTCTGGTTTGGTGTGGACCACCTGCTGTGACCAGGGCTAGCTTTGTCACGATCCTGTGACCGAGTCATGGTGTTTGGGGTAGGGTATAGGAGATCCAGACCTCTACGATCTAAGCTGGAATTCTGGATATTCTCCATTGGTGGAGCTGTGAAGTCGTGGCCTGGTTTAGCCCCAGCTGGTCCTGACTGATGTCGGGTTCTCTCGGTGAAGGTAGGCTGTGGTAAGCCCGGTGGTAAACCAGTCAGGTCTCCATCACTGGGTCCCACAGTCTGGTACCAGGGCTGGGATCCCAGGTCAGACAGACAGCCGTGCCACGACTTACGGTTCAGTAACTTTTCCCAAGACCTCCGTTCTGTATCACTCTGTCGCAGTGGCAGCAGCAGGTCATCCTGGCCGAACTTTGAGACCGGTTGTCCAGCATGATACAGTGCTGGTCTCCCTCCCTGGTCATCGTCATACCAAGCCTGGTCACAGACACAGCTCACATTGTTGTCTAGGACACGCTGTGTGACATAACCATCCATGTCCAACCTGTGTGATGTACGGCTGGTATCTTTTGAAATACAGTTACCATGGTTACTGATACCAGATATCAAGCATCTGTCACATTTGGCCACGTCATGGTTGGTTGTCACACCTATATGGCCCATGTTTCCAGCTCTCATTTTAGCCGTCTCCTCTATCTTCAAAATATTTGTGTCATCAGAAAAATCTTTGTATTGTCTGACTTTGTGCTGGTCTTGTTTCTGTGAATTCTGACTGCCCACCGACCCGTTATCATGGTTATGCTGACGATGTCCTCCCTTGCTGTCACCGTTCTGGTCTGTACGGCTGTGTTGTCTCAGACTGCCGCGGCCACTGCGTCTAAGCCATACGTTATACCGGCCGATACCGACGATACGTAGTTTAGACCTCCTGCCAGGTTTCCCTCGGCGTAGCTGAGGGGCTGGATTTGAACTGGGTGCTGTGACAGGCATCGTATGTCAGCTATAGCTGCGGTATCCCTTGATGTACTGGGAAGTATGAAGCCAACGCCTATACACTGAACAGGAGAAAGTTACAATAGCACTACAGGGCAATACTCCCAAACACAGATATAAGAGACATTGTTATATAACCCCGCAGATCTGAGAAATCCATCCAATATTTATCCCAGATTTCATTTGACAGGAAGGATCTTATGGCACGGGTGACGGTGGTATGTATTGGACCACGGATACATACAATGACTCTAGTCTTAACTGACCAAAGCTGCCTTTTATAACCAGCTGACCCTCTCTTATCTCTGATCAGATGGCCTGCATCCATTAATCCAAACAGCTCTGGAGTGGCCGGGCATGCCGTTACTCTGCCCATATCAGGCTTCAAACCAGCTTACAAGCCTCAGAGCTACAAACAGAGTCCCTCCAAGCATTCCCCTAGGTACAGGTCCTTGTGGAATGTGTCCATCACCATAATCACTGTGGCAATCCTAAAGTGGAGCCGATCATCCTCTGATGACCCGGCGCTACATCAAACAGTCGGCCGATATATGTTTGCTGCTGGAAATATGTACATGATGCATATCTACCAAGTTTTATGATGCAGCAGCCTTGTTGAGGTTGTCACATGTGGTGGGATGAGCCGAGTGTGAAAACTGACGCTGAAGGTGATAACAGCTCGCTATCAGTGGCCACAGGCTGTCAGACAGGATACAGCCCAGGGGCTGGCTTCTTATACATAATGTCAACATGCTGAACTCCACTAGTGATCCTAAGCATGGAAAATACAATGGTTGCCATGGTGATTAGAGGACTTACTGGATAAGTCCGTTTCTAGACTTTATGGTTTTCAAGAAACTGGCCTCTGGCACTGCTCATCATCATTCACACTTCCAACGATCATGATGATCAGATGATAGCCTAAGGATATACATCTTCTATACCATTTTACAGATTAAAACTAAGTCTACAAATGAACTTGAAATGAAGTTCACTAATCCCCATAACCACCATAACAGTGCTCGTCTTTTCCATGGTCAAGATCAGCTTTGGACTAGTTAAAAAAAATTTACGATTTTTAATTTTTTTTTAAGAATTCCACCCCCCCCCCCTCCTGGCCCATTCTCTATTTAACAAAGATCAACAGGCGATAAATCAATGTAATAGTTACTACTTTTTGTCCCCCCGCCCAGTGTGTATGTGAGCTGTGAACTTCTGTTGTGTCACAGTACATGTACTGAGATGATTCTCTCACAGACAGGTGGTCTTTGGTTACACGTTTATCATGTCTATTGAAACTTGGGCTCTTTTGCTTGGAATATGTAGTCTTTGATGACAGGTGGTCTCTCAAAACAGATCTTTTAAGCAAATGGTCTTATGATGGTCTTTCATAGCAGTAGTCTCTCAAGACAGGTAGTCACTCATGGCAGTGGTCTCCCAAGAAAAGTTTCCGCCATCTTCAGCTTCTATTCTGGTGTCAGGCTTCTCTCTCCACCCCCACCCACCCCTTACCGATAACATGTTGTACATTATACAGTGACCAGAACGTTCCCGCTATTGACTGTAGTAGCAGGAATATTACTGTCATATGGGGTGGGAAGTCTTATTGTAACCTGATAAATTCATCACTGTTGTCATTGTGACAGTGTCAGTAACACCAGTGAGGTGGTCTACATCTACAGCTGTCAGCGTATGACAGAGATACGCCGGGTAAACACTTCATATAGACAACAGAATCAGACTGAAATGTCTTCTCAACGACCACGGCAAACACCTCGCTCCGGCATATCTTATCTTGTCCAAAATGTGACAGATCCAGCATGGACAGTGAATCCTGTTACGAGGAGTTCCAGTATACAGGTCTGATGCCATATACATATACACCCCGGGTGTCACCTATAAACCCGGTCATCCATAGAGTGCGTAAGATGACAAGGTAGTAAATTTCGGGCAGCAGCATTCTGTACTCGTTGCATGTGTTGTAGCAGCCACAGCTAAATGATGGAGATCGCCAAACGGCAGGGGGTGAGAGGGGTTTGATGTTACTGTCACCCTGTCCAATGGATTACCCAAGATTGAGATCACACAATGTGAGGTGAGTACAGTTAGGAAGGACAGGCTGATATCTATCTCTTCACTACATTAAATCTTATGACTGTGATCAACCTGCTCAATGGCTGTACAGTTGTACTGGTCCTCAGGTTAGACTGTCACAGTCAGCAACCCTATCCCATCAATCCCCTCCATACTGAGATAGGAACATAGTCAGCTTATACGGGCTATTCTGTATAGTATAACAGTTACTGCTCCGTAAACATACAACCACAGATTTATATTTAATTTCTTTTAGCAAAACAAATTATTTTAGTTAACACAGCCATTTTTAGGAAGTTTGAAGAGCTCCTGCAACTTGGCGCGACAGGCTAGTTTGACCATACAGGGAAGCTTTAAGACTACCACAAAAACAAGACCACTCAATAGTCGACAAGTGTTCTATATCGTGTCAGGCCTGGTTCTTACTTTAGGGGTTCCACTTAATTTGTTCCTGTAACCATGGCAACCTGAGCACTGGAATGTCAGTGTATCGTCCTTTACCTGGGAGACGTCTCCGGATACGTAACGTCACGTGTCCCACAGTAGAGGCCTGTGTTACCAGGGTGACGACTTTCCTATGGGACTCACCGACCACACATTGGCTGTCAATGTAGAGGATTTCGTCCCCGGGCTGCAGGCGGCCGTCCAGGGCCGCGGCTCCCTCCGGGACTATGTAACCTACAGATACCTGTAACATAGCAGAGAAAACATAGCAGGACAGGACACGGGACATGGACATGGGACAAACCACAGAGGACACGAAACACAGCACAGGAGGAGACCAGAGAAACATATATTTCAAGTTATATATAATTATCTACCATGGTTTTACAGACTTAAATTGTTTAATCTCATTATTTCAGACCAAAGACTTTATTCTAAAATTTCTAGGATTTAAAAGTGATTAAAGGTAATCTGAACTTGCAGACAGCTTAATGACAAGTACTGGCTGTACCAGAGTGCCGACTGTATGTGAGTACTGAGTGTATGGGAGTTCCGACTGTACAAGTACACTGACTACTGGAGTACCACCTGTAGCCGGGTACTGACTATACCGGTGTACCAGTCCTACCTGAGATCCCTCCTCTGTTCCTCCAATGATCCGGAACCCGAATCCAGTGAGATTGCGTTGTAGATAGACGATCATTTCCCTGTACCGGGGTTCTGAGCCGCCGGGCCCGGGCGATGTCCGCCAGCGGTCAGGCCGCGGTAACTGCTGTATTGGACTGGGCACCGGTTCCTCCCCCTCAAACGATGTGCTGTATTTCCGTGGACTGACACCCCGGTCAAAACTGGATCCAGAACTGTGTGAGTGTACAGCCGGAGGATATCCTGGAGAGTGCTGGGACTGAGGCGTCCCCGGGGGACCGCCCGTGGAGGGACCATACGGATCCATTTTACTTCGGACATTATTTGGCATGTCATTTTGCTGACGAGTTCTGGAGCGGGCCAGGGTGGCTGGCGACTGGTAATGGGAGGCCGGGATGAAATCTGGAGTCCCGCTTATCGTAGGCGGCAGGAAGCGGTCAGACTGGGGCTGTGAGGGGTGTGGGTGGGCTGCCGTTGGGGGAAGCTGTGAGGGGTGTGGGTGGGCTGCCGTTGGGGGAAGCTGTGTGTGGGGTGGGTAGGCTGCCGTGGGGGGCGAATGCTGTGTCGACCCCCCGCGATGAAGCTCATGTGTGGGAGTTTTACTACGGAAGTCCGCCGACGTTGGAGGGTAATATTCGTTCCTATCCTGTGTTCGGAGAAATTCTGGCCCAGGCGTTCGGCTTCGCACTTTTGGCCACTTACCGTCGGTATCGTCATTGAGCCGTGACGGCTGACTGCCAGCCGAGCTGTAGTCTTTGAAGCTACGATTACTACGGTTGCTGAGGTCACTAGTGTCTGGTCGGGAGGGACTAGACCTGGTTATGTTAGCACCATCAGGAGGAGAGTTTAAGCCAGACAGCCACAGGCGGTCATCGGGTGGCTGTGTCAGAGGGTGAGGCTGGAGAGCAGGGTTAACACCATTCCTTGCCTCCATCTTCGGGATTCGGGGAGGGACATTGTAGTAGTCACTGTCTGCCTGTGTGTACGACATCGACATCATTTCTGCTGTCGGGGTCCGGGAACGAAGTTCATTGGCAGAAGGATGACGATGAGGCGCCTCAGGATTCGGCGTTTTACTTCTGCCACCGTAGTTCTTCATCTGGCTGGCAGCCATGGCTACAAGATGACAAACAACAAATATTGCTGATTACCATGGTTACAACAGGACAAGCAACAAATATCAACGGGTATGTATCCAAATGTCTCTACAAACAGCAAAACCGAAACTTTGTACATGAAACGAAAAGGCCAATACTGGGTTACTGATATATATACACATGTAAATATATATAATATATATATATTTATATACACATGTGGATGATGTGTGACAGTGGGAGGGGGTCAATTATCTTATAACATGAACAAAACCCTCTAAATATGTTCTTCCAGCAAAAGCCTACTACCTACTACTAATGGACTGGATGAACTAAAACTTACTAACAAGTTATATTTTAAAGCATATGAAAGTAGGAACAACAGCTACAGTGATGTATATATATGTACAAATCTCTGAAGTATTACTTAAGAAATATACACGTAAAACATTAAAGCTGTTTTATAATTAAAGAAAACACAGTAAAGCCAAAAATCTTACACAGAAAAACACGTTGAAGGGAACACAAACTTACGGAAAACAACAACACTTGACACCATTTGACAGAGAGAGCATGAGACATTAGAGCAAAACTAGAGCACACAGCTATCAACGGTTCCAGGTAATCATAGTACTAGGGGCCTTACATACATATTATGAGAATTTTAACATGTTACCAGAAAGTCTGTGTTAGTCAGGGTAGGGGCAGACACAACATGAGCATCACTAATGTCACTAGAAAATGTAAGATAAACAATGACATTCAACGTCATATACTAGTATGCATCTATAAGATAAGAGAATGTTCACTGTGAGGCTGTCAGCATTATTCATGTTATTAGACAGGTACCTAAGGTTAGGGGTGACATGGACAGTGGTTCAAAAGGGATGCTGGAAATTTGAAAAGAAGAACTTAAACCATATAAGAATGAAGTTAGTTGTTATCAAACCTATGAAGTTAGTTGTCAAGTAAGTTGTCAACTTGTCACAACAACTATGAAGATACATGTAGTTGTCAAATTCAAGATAGTTGTCATGTTGCAATGACAACTATGAAGAGAGTTGTTAAGTTAGTTGTCATGATGAAGATAGTTGTTAAGTTAGTTATGACAACTGTGAAGATACTTGTCAAGATAGTTGTCATGACAACTATGAAGTTAGTTGTCATGCCTGAATTTTCACTACAGATGAAAATCAATGGTTACGCCCTTTTGTCTTTATCTTCAAAAATATTTAATCACATTTGAAGCTCTCGGAACTCCAGTAAACCAAAAGTAATGTAAAATGGGAATAATAAATCTTAATGCAAAATCTTTGTTATGCAAACCCAAATTCCAATCTGTATCATAATTAAAATACGCTAAGATATAGGAGCAAAGGATGTACAGAATAAGCTCGGTTGAGGATAGGTCGTAGTTTTCTAACATATTAGATCGCATAACAGGTAACAGGGTAAAGTATACCAGCAAGTAGAGATGGCAGAAAGCTGTTGTTGCCTAGGATTAGAGTTAGGCTGAATAAAGAAACATACGCAGTCACCAAATTTGAAACTAAGGAATGTAAGTAATAAGTGTAATGTAAGAAGTGTAAGTCTTTACAGCTGGGTCAGTTACTGTGAAATGTTAGCATCATGCTTCGGCCAATAGAAAGAGAACATGCGCTATCTGACCATGCCCTGAAGGTGGAAATACAAAACTACCTTCATCACTGATAACAGGATTAACAAGGGATTTTTTCTCTTCTCCTTCTTCTTGTCTTGACACACTTCCTTCTTTCTCACTTTCTTCTTTCTTATCCTTCTTTACCCCATGTGTTTTGCTGCCCTCTGACTGAGCACTGTCAACCGGCTCAGCTGTTTTTGACAATTCGGTATGTTTGCTGGCGGCAGCTTCCTGGTTGCCATGGTTACTGTCATTGTTGCCTTTCTCGTTACTGGTTGCCGATTTGTCTTCGCCTTCTTTGGTTGCGTCTTCTATTCGGTAGGGCATTACCATTAGGAAAACATGTGATATAACGGCCTTTAATAGCAACTGCAGTGGAATGAATTGTGCTTCATGCTTTGGACATCAATATTTTGTTTGATTAAAGTGAATATAGATCATGTAGATATAATATTTTTACCTTGAAACACAATTAAATACATGTACATGTACTTTTATGATATATATGCTAAAGTTTTCAGTCTTAAAGCTAGTTGGGCATTACGTTGTGATAGTATACTGCAAGGGCAGGATGTTTGGCTTGGCAGACTTGATCGATTAAAGGAATCTTCACTACAAATACACATCTAGTGCGAGCTAAAACCAACACACAACATATCACATAGAGTACACGATACGCAATCACCGGGAGCTTCCAGTATTAGTGAACATGTCAACTTCAACGAACAGTGACCGTGCCAAAATTTACACTCAAGCACAGATTTTCTCAACACCAGATTGCCACATACGTAACACTTGAAGGCTTTCCCAGCCCCCAGCTAGGTATGATCACAGTGCATAGTACAGAACGACAAAGCACCCATGCACATACATTGGCATGATACAACTGCTGAGCAGAAATTTGCTATATATATATATATATATACATAACGATATATATGTGTGTATAGCAGAAGACTCGAGAGTTTAATACAGTATACCCTTTAATATTAGATCAATGTGTTTGCTAGCACAAACCAAGTGTGACCCAATGCATGCTGATTTGTAATAGGCTGCGTGGGTTATTCTCAATCATCAGTGTTTTATGACAGTGACAGTGCGCGATCATCCCTGTCCCTACCGTTGTCAAGGATACTAACCTGGATTGTGATATGACGTGGAGGTTGGCATGTTGGAATACGCGTGGTCGGCAGGGGAGGCCGCACCGAGCTGTAACAGCAAAGGTAACAGGTTAACATGGTAACAGCAAAGGTAACAGGTTAACATGGTAACAGTTAGGTAACAGGTTAACATTGTAACAGAAAAGGTAACAAGTTAACATGGAAACAGAAAAGGTAATGGGTTAACACGGTAACAGTTAGGTAACAGGTTACCATGGTAACAGTAAAGGTAACAGGTTAACATGGTAACAGCAAAGGTAACAGGTTAACATGGTAACAGCAAAGGTAACAGGTTAACACAGTAACAGTTAGGTAACAGGTTAACATGAACAGCAGACAAATGCAATAAGAATTTGTCATCAAAATATGACTTACACATGTAAGAGGTTACATAACAAGTTTACAGAAAAGGGCCAGAGCAATATCATAATAACACCACAGATTATCATAATAAGACAAGAGATTATCATGATTTTTTTAAGTAAAGCAGCCCTATTACCATCCCTAGTACTCGAAGTACAATGTACACAATGTGTATAGTGAGACAAATCTAAATCAGGGTGTAGTTTGCTTGTTATACTCAGGTTTCCCCCTCAACCCTGACTGACACCGCTAGGTTACAGTATACGCGAGTACTGTGAAATCCATCAGTATTAAAATGGTCAGAGAGAGCCAGCCCCTCTGTCTGTACACACTTACACTGCTCCTTGACTCTGACGGCTTCCTGTTGCGGTTTGGAGTTAAGGGCCCTGGAACAAGGAGTAGGAGTGATATTGAAGTAATACCCCACACAACGAGGCACTGATAGGATCTATCATACAACTAGACAGTCGGTTGCTGTGCAACGCGAGGGGGGCATCCCGGTTGGCAATAAGATACTACATCCTTATCAGAACCCTTGAATTGTCCTTTCAAGGTCAGCCACGG